>Ga0075447_10000951_pt1 | contig 13946 bp, 12 predicted proteins | sample CoawatmetaG10DNA_FD_72352 | JGI IMG/M metagenome (GOLD analysis project Ga0075447, IMG submission 72352) | Marine microbial communities from the West Antarctic Peninsula - Coastal water metaG104-DNA | ecosystem: Environmental > Aquatic > Marine > Coastal | place: Atlantic Ocean: West Antarctic...
ATATAGACGTATCACTTACTAATATAAATTTTAAAATAAAAGACATTAATTTAAATCAAACATTATGAAACGAGATTTTTACACAACACCCAAATCAACTTGGCTTATGCGTGCTTTATGGAGTTGCGCTGGTGCTGATAGCTACATTCTAGAGAGAAGTACTTATACTGATCATGTAAAATATGCCTGTTTAGGTGGTATTGTATTTGCAACTGGCTTTATGGCTGCTATGGCAGGTGGGTATGCTTTTTATATGATCTTTGAGCCTAGATCTGAAGCAATTACTACAGCACTTGATGGAGCTGCACATTTGCCTACAAGTATTATGGCTACCATATTTGGAATTATTTGGGGATTAATTATCTTTAATATTGATAGATTTATTGTTGCTAGTACTGGAAAAGGTGATGGTACAGAAGCAGTTACATGGTCTGAAATTAAAAGTGCTATTCCAAGGATACTAATGGGGATGATTATTGCTATTACTATATCAAAACCTGTTGAGATTAGAATGTTTCAAACTGAGATTAATGTAAAGCTTCAAGAGAAGCAACAAGAACAATATCTTATTACTAAGAAGAATGCAGACAAAAATTTTCGCCCTGATGTAGTGGAATATCAAGGAAGAATTGCAGCATGTAAGCAAGAAATTGCTGTAAAGAAGGAAGATCATAGAATTGCTGAATTAAACTTTCAGAAAGAGATGGATGGAGAGGGAGGTACAGGTAGTAGAGGTATTGGGCCAATATCTGCGCAAAAGAAAATATTAATGGAGAGAAAACTTGTTGAGTTAAAGGAAATACAGGTAATAAAAGGTGAGGAGATAGATGAGTTAAAGATTGAATTAGCAATTGCAGATCAAAAACTTAAGGATGCAAAAGGAAAAGCAGAGCAAACAGCTAATAGTTTAAATGGTTTACTAGAGAGAATAAAGATAGCTCATGAAATAGCAGGTATTTGGATAACTTTATTTATTACCTTATTATTTATGGCAATTGAGTTAACACCAATCTTCTTTAAGATGATGTTAATTAAGAGTCCATATGACTTTATGAGTGATAACATTAAATCACTTCTTAAAGCGGAACAAGGCATTGAGATAAAATATGATTTTTATAAGGATAAGGAAGGGGTTCAACGTGATTTAGTAATAAATCATCAAGCTGAACATTTAATGAAAGAAAAGATAAAACTATTACAAACTCAGAATGAGTTAAGTGAGGTGGTAATGGAAAATTGGAAAACAAAAGAGACTAAGAATATAAAAGCTAACCCTGAATCCTATATTGATAAAAAATCATGATAAACCTTCTTTTTATTCTTCTTGGATTTGATAAAGAGATTTTGAAGTCAAAAGGAAGTGGGTCTGGTATAATTACCTCATTCACTTTCTTATATATATTAATATTATCTCTTAGTCTTTATTCATGTTATTATGCTGGATATTTGCTCTCAGATAATATGTTTTCTGCTGTATTGATATGTCTTTTTCTAACTTACATAATGCACAATATGTATAGGTTGATTATTGCCACCTCACATGAAGGCAATAGCTTAACAACTAGGAAAGAAATTTATAAATACATTTCAATAAAGGGGTTCTTAGTAGTTATCTTATCTCTTTTTATTTCTAGCTCTCTTTGTGTTAGTGTATTTGATAGTGAAATAAATATGGATTTGAAAAAATACAAATCCAATTTAGCCTCAGATTATGAGGAGTTACTCAGTACTACATATGGAGGTCAGATTGCTGAGCTAAATAAGGTCTATCAAGATGAGATAGAATTTAATCTTCTTGTTAATAAAACTAATAATATTAATGATAGTTTAATTTTACAAAAGAATCTTCTTCAAATTGAGCAATTAAAACAGGCAAAGATAGACAACTTCAATAGTGCTATTATATCTTCAAATTTCTTCCTTAGAAGGATAATTATTATATCTGACTATCCGAAATTTTGGCTTATTACAATTTTGATAGTTTTCTTTTTCCTTTTGCCATTATATATTTTTAATAGTTCAGCTTATTTTCTAAACTATCAACTTACTATAGAGGATAATAATAATAAGTTAGTGCTTGAAGACTATAATAATTTTAAAAGGGCTTATGTAAATCTTCTTTCTGCCAGCTCAGGACAAGAAATAACTATACATGAAAGGTATGAGGATCCTCCATTTAATACAATTCCTATTACAAGAGAGGATATGATACTACAAAAAGGATCTCTTTTAGAGTGGCTAAAAAAATATAATGGATAATACTACTAGCACATTTGAAATAAAAAAGAAGATTTTCTTAAAAGGTGATTTTAAAGGAAAATATGAGGCTAAGCAATTTACCACGCTTAGTAATTCGAATTTATCAAAGATAAATATATTAGAAGGAAAACTAGATAATGTTCAAAAATGTGATTTTAATAGTCTCTTTAATATTAAAAGTGAGTCATTACACCATCAAGACGCATTTAATGTTGAGCTCAAACTTGATGATGAGTTATTAAAGGATAAATATGTTTTTATTGAGGAGTTTAATAATTCTACTATTTATGATATTACATTATCAGATCATCAAATAGATGATAATGATACTTTTGGTGTTATAGAGGGGAAGATGATTTGCGCTTTAGAAGATAGTTGTGAATTTGATCTTCTTAGTGATAATACTTACACAATAACTAAAGAGATTGATTTTGGAGATTATACACTCTCAACTGTAAATTCAGATCCTAATTTCTTTGCTAGATCTTTACGTCCTTTTAAAAAGTTATATACTTTTATTAAATCAAAGCTATTCTAATTTATAAATATAAATTTTCTCTTACATGCTAAAGAAAGTAATTTGCCATTTTGCAATTGTTTCAGCTGCTCTTCTAATATTTAGTTTTATTGGTAATAGGGTAGAGAAATTAAATCCCATCATAAAAGCAGTTAACGATATAAAACTATCTGATATTTTCTTTTTATTTAGTGATAATCTAGAAACTTCATCAGAAATTTATATTATTGATATAGGAGATAAAGATCCTGTTAAGAGTAGAGAGGATATTGCTAGTTTTATAGAAAAAATTAATGACCAATACATGCCTAAGGTAATTGGTGTTGATGTTTTTTTTGATTCTAAATATAAAGATGAACCATTTAATAAGAAATTAATTACTTCTCTTTCAATGGACAATGTTATTAGAATGTTCAAAGTGGAAGATGATTTTAATATTTTCTATCCAAATTTTTCAGTATTACCTGGCCTAGACACTAATACTGTTTTTAAAGATGGTTATACTTTTGGATTAGGAAATGCTACTCAGCATCCATGTATAAGGTATTACAAACCAACTTTTGAAATTCAAGGAAAAAAATACAACCATTTTTCAAAACTTATTGCTCAAAAATATTTAGATCAAACTTCTGAAGAGTTAAGTAATGCGCTTGATATCAATTTTGAAGATAAATTGATGATAAGGTTTAATACTAATTTTAGTGAAAATAGAATTAATATTAATGATTCAACAAGTTATCATGAATTAAAAGATAAGATTGTACTTATTGGATTAAATACATATAAAAATGATGGAACCCCATTCTATAATGATGATGTGCATTTTACTCCAAAAAATCCAAATTATATTGGTAGATCAATTAAAGATAGTTATGGTATAGAAATAATAGGGACTATTGTTTCTAACCTTATTAATAATGATCATTTTTCACATAGTGAAACTTTCGTTAAATGGTTAAATTGGATTATTGCAATTGCTTGCTATATTTTCTTATTATTTTTCTTTACAACTTTTAATGAATATTATGTATTTTTAAAAATATTAATTCAAACCATTGGCATACTATTACTAGCCGTCATTTCATTCTTGATAATGTTTAATAGTAATTATTATATTGACCTTACACCAGCAATAGGAATGATTTTTATCTCCGCGGAATTTATAAAAATTGTGGAAGAAGTTTTACAGAAACTCCCAAGTTATACTAAAAAATTAAAAAATGAATAGACCTATAAAATATATCCTATTTACTTCTATGTTATTAATGCATATAGACTTGGATGCACAGTCAATTATAAAGCATGTTAGCGGAAATGTATATCAAGTAATTGATAATGTTAAAAAACCTATTAGAGGGCTTAATACAATAGTTAATGATTCAAGTACTTTAACATTAGATCCTTCTAGCTTTATGATTGTAGAAATTAATGGTCAAACAAGTATGATTAAATCAGTAGATTATCCAAAAGGAATACAATTAATTAATTTCAATAATAATCTTGAGGCTGATAAGGCTTCTGGTTTTTGGGCCAAGATATTTGATGTAGTATATGATAATTCTTTTGATAATAAGAAGGAAATAGACGGATTAAATATTGCTAGATTTCAAGGAGTTACTAGGTCTATTTTTGATAACTTAGCGGAGAAGTGTAAAGTATTACCCAATTATCAAAGTAAGATAGAATGGCCTCCAGGTATAGACTTGCAAATTAACTCTGGAAGTAAAAACCTATTTACAGTAACAAAAGAAGAATCAGATTATTTTAATATAGATAAGCACGTTCTTAGTAATTGCAATCCATGTCATGTAAAGGTTGACAATGAAGAAAGAGGATTAATTGAAGCGGTATTGCTAAGTAATAATGACAAGATATTATTAGAATCTTTATTTTCAAATATTGATTCTGAAATTGATATTGAGATCTCTCAATTTTGTATTATTAGGTTACTTATTGCTAATGAATTATTTATAAATACAAATTATTATATAGATGAATTTTCAGATAACAAATTAATTGAAGATTATTTAATCGATATACAGTTGTATTAAATATGAAGAAACTACTACTTATATTAATTTGCTTGCCTTTGTTACTATTTTCTCAAGATGATAAGAGATTAGCGCTTGTAATTGGTAATGCAAATTATGATTTAGGAGTTTTAAAGAATCCTGTTAATGATGCTGTTTTAATATCAAAAACTTTGAAAGAGGTTGGTTTTGAAGTAATGTTATACACTGATTTAATTGATAAACGATCAATGACTGAGGCCCTTCGAGATTTCAAAGAAAAAGTTCCTAATTATCAAACATGTCTGGTTTATTATGCTGGACATGGTATTCAAATAAATACGCAAAATTATTTAATTCCTACACAAGTTAATTTGCGAGATGCATATGATGTTGAGGATAATTGTTTGCCAGTTGATAGAATCCTATCTTACTTAAATGCTATAGATAAAAGTAATGACAATCTGAATATCGTAATTCTTGATGCATGTCGTAACAATCCTTTTGAACGAAAATGGAGTAGAACTATTAAAGGAAAAGGGTTGGCAAAAATTGAAAGCCCGGCAGGAACCTTAATTGCTTACTCAACTGACGAAGGAACTACAGCTGATGACAATGCTAGAATGGATAATAGTCTTTATTGTTCTACTTTATCTGAAGTGATAGAAATTCCAAATTTAACGGTTGAACAAGTTTTTAAGGAGGTTATGATAAAAGTACAGAATCTATCAGGTAATAGACAAAATCCAACTTTTACTTCTAAATTCTCAGGAGACTTTGTATTTAAAAAAGAAATTGATTTAAGCTCAACTAATGTCAGAAGCTTATTAAAAAGTGCAAAGAAATTACATTCAAGAAATGAAAAAGAAGATTGGACTAAAGCAAATAAAAAGGCAAAACAAGTTATCTATCAGTTAGAAGGTGATGCTACAGATAAATATATAAATGAATATATAGATGCATTATTTATTCATGCAGAGATTGAAGGTAATGATGGAGATGATGTCTATTATGGAGCTCAGCAATTAAAAAAGATAAGAGAGTTATGTGGCAATAAAGTAGATTTATTTGATAATTATTCAAAAGCAACAATTCGCTATTTCACAGAATATATTAGAAATATAGATGAATTAGCAAAAGATAATGATAAATCTACGGATTATTATAATCAATTAATAATAGATAGTTTAGATGTTCTTTTAAACGATAATCTAACACATTATGGTGAGCCGACTTTCAGAGAGATACCTATAAAATTTATCATTGGATCCGCAGCAGAAGAGTTAAAAGAACATGAGGTTGCTACTGACTATTATTTTTCAGCAGCTGAGGCATGTGATGGCTTAGATGAAGGCCAAAAAGAATTAATAGATAATTATACTGATATAGCGAATGTTGTTTATACTATATATAAGTATACATCTATTTTCCTTAGAGATATAGTTTGGGATTATGAGCTTAGCAAGCAGGAAGATATTGAGTATGCTGCTAAAGCTTCTGAATATATGGAAAAAGCTATAAATGAAGTTGAAAAAGAAGCTATATCAGACAAAAGGGATGCTTATGATGATGCTAATCGGGTAAATGGAGATTTGTTTACTGCCTTAACTAATTTGCATAATATTTCTCCTAAGGAGGGGTCAATATTTATTGAAAGATCAATAAAATATGGAACCCTAGCTTTAAATTCTTATATTTCTAATTTAGATACTATTAATATTTTGCACTCAGATAAAGAAAAATTGTTTTATAAATCTGATGTATTGAGCGCACTAAGTAATGTCATTAGATTGCATAGAAATAATTCAGAGTTTAATATTGACTCAGTATCTTTTCGTTATCAAGAGGCTATGATAGTGATAAATAAATATCTAAAAGATAATGATAGATATCCATTCCTTACTGCTCAGTCATTAAAGGCTAGAGCTACTTTCTTACCTTTGTATGATATTTGCAAAACCAATAGCATTGAAGATTCTTTAAGAAAACAAGATATTATCAATGACTTTATTATTAAGGGTATTGATGAATTAAAGGCATGTATTAGTAGTCAGCAGAATAATTTCTATGATTCTTCTATGGAAGATGAAATAATAAATTTTTATAATGCAGCTAATAATTACTATACACCAACAATTGATGATTCTTTAATGAATATAAAAGGATTAAATTTGGGATTGATACATCATGAATACTTAAAAAATCATTCTGAGATATTAAGCTTTTATCCAGATCTTGGCTATAGTTATACAAGCTTAGCACTATATGATGATAAAAATGCTATTGATTATAATTTAAAAGGCTTAACGCATTTTATAACAAATTACAAATCATGGTTAAATGAGGGTTTTAGAGAAACATACAGAAAAGTAACTTCATATCTTACTAAAACAGCTATCGCTACTGATATTTCCAATGAAGATGATTGTAGAGATTGGGTTTATGTTAACATTAAAAGATATATTAAAAATCAAGGAATATATATAACAAACAGTTTAATTGAGGATGAAGATAGCTTTAGTGAATATGACAAACTTCACAAAATAGTAGAAGGATATATTAATAATGATAATTATCTCAAACATGGATATGCAGAAGACTATAAAACTTACTATCTATCTCTTGCAAAAGTATGGCTAGAGATTATGCTTAATGAGTTTACTGATATTATAAATATATTGGGTAATTATACTATTGTTGATGATTTGCTAATTTCTAAATCGCAAAAGGCATTAGATTTACTAGACAGGATGGATAAGTATAATGCTAATGCAATAGAAGGTATTTTAGATGAAGATGATATTGCTACTTCAAAAAGATGGACATCTTTTATACAAGGAAAAAGAGCTGAATTATATACTTATTACATAAAAGATCATAAAACTGCTATATTTGAATGTAAAAAGCATAAAAAAACTATTATAGACGCTTATCCTAATGACATTGAGATGCTTTATGATGCTAATTTATACATTGCGAAAACTTATAAAGAATTACAACAAAAACAAGAGGCCATTAAGTATTATAATATATGTATAAAATCTAAACAATTGCAAATAGATAGTATCCGTATTCAATCTAATTCAGATGAGATTCTTTGGTCTGTTATAGAAGATAAAGCTCAATTACTTTCTCAGTTAGGAGAAATCACTTTAAAGAATGTGGATATTAAAAAATCTATTGATGCTTTACAAGATGTATTAGTTAATCTTGATAATGCACGTTTATTTTATTTATCTGATGGCATTGATACGATATTTATTAACAAGTGGTATGAAGAAACAAAAGTAGGTCTATATTATAATATTGCTGATCAATATTATATTATGAAAGATTACAATAGTGCTATTGAGAACTATAAATCCGCTATTTCTTATGTTGCTAAGGATAACTATCAAAGAAAAACATCTCTTTATGAAGAATTATTATTACAATATTCTATGATTGATAATGTAGAGGAGGCTAAGATTATTTATTCTAAAGTTTCAGAAAATTTAGACAAGTTATTAGGGAGTCAATTAGTTTCTAGTACAAGTATTGATACACTCAAAATAGGCAGTATTTTAATTCCTATGTTTAATATTGAGATTACAACTTCAGCAAAAGGGAGGCCTTTATTAATGTTCGATTGCAATGCAAATCAAAGTATTGATCCTACGGTTGATAAGATATATTACGTAAATACTGATAATAATCTAGAGATTGTATATTATTCAGATTTATTGACTGAAGATTTATTTTTTAACGGAACCGTGAAGTTTAATTATTTTCAGGATATAAATAAGCTAGAAGCTGGAATCTCCTCTGTAGCTGTAGCTCAAAAATCTAATAAAGCTACAAAAACATGGGCGTTTAAAATTCCACTGTCTGATCTTATAGGAGAAGATAATAATATACATTATATTATAAATATTGTACAGCCAAATCCTCTAACTAGAATATTTCCAATTGATGGCGTTCATTATCAATCTAAATATAGGATAGATTCATATCCTACTGATTGTAGATATGATGGCTTTAATGCAGCATATACGTTAGAGTATTAATTAGTAATTTGACTCTCTGATTTCGAAAAGAGTATATTCGATTACCTTCCTTCTATCAATAGTAGCTGAAACTTTCTGTTAATTTCTTGCGTAATAAATATCAACTTAAAAATTACGCCTATACCACACATTTACTTTTTTATTAATCTTAAAATTATTTATTATGAAAAAGTTAATGCTATTCACCATCCTTTCAACATTATTTATTAATTCTTATTCTCAAGATACTATTTGCACCTACTTTCAAGTAGAGAGGGTTATTGAATTTGACTATCAAACAAGTGAAATAATTAGTGAGACGGAAATGGAAGGGAAATCCTACACTATAGATGTTGGATATAGAGAAGTGCTCTGTTTAGATTTGAGTGATGGGAAGAAGAGATTTAGGAAAGTGATTACTAATTATGATGATGGTGATAAAACATCACAAATACTAGATAGTAAAGATGATGTGTATTTTAGTCCAGTAGGACCTATTAGAATTGAAGTAAGAAAACCTTCAATACTAAAAATATAAGTTCATTAATTTTATTTATTAATTTTAAAAGTAGTTATTATGAAGAAATTAAAAATGAGTATAGTAGCACTAACAATTGCAATCAGTAGTTATGGTCAATCTGTGACCACTAAATGTGATTCTATTTTGGTGTCAGAGGACGCCAAAAATGCACGATTAGTACATGAGAATCTATATGCTATAGTAAACAATTTAGAGGATATGCTTAGCATGTTCGATCAAGATGTAGATAGTGGATTTATAGAAAATCAATATGTTGGTTTTTATCAAGAATTATTACAACAAACTATTAAATTAGCTGCAACAGTTGGAATTAAAGAATGAATTTAATTATGAGACACCTATTTTATATACTATTATTTATACCAATTATTAGCTATTCACAAGCTGATCAGCTAAGAGCTGTTATAATTGTTGGAGACCAACAAGATGGTACTATTAATGCAATTGAAGATATGGAGAATATTCATACTTTCTTTAAAAGCAAGAATGTGATAGTAAAGACTTTTTATCATCCTAAAACAAGTTGGAAGGGTATAGTAAAGAAATCAAAAGATGCTAGTTTTTTTGTGTATAGTGGGCATGGTATGAGCTGGCCAGATGGAAAGTATGGTGGTCTAGATTTAGATGAAGCTATTTCAAGTGAAGATATTGTGAATGATCTAAAACTTAAATCTAACGCTATAGTTATCTTTAAATCTGTTTGTGGGGGTGCAGGATCATCAGCTATTGATGATGGTGATATAGGCATCAAAAAGGCCATAGAAAGAGTTTCAGATTACTCCAGACCATTCCTTAATATTGGAGCTTCTGCCTATTATGCAAATAACTTTGGCGAAGGGTGTTTATCTTTTCTTAATGATTTCTTTGAAGGTAAAACAATGAAAGAATGTTTTGGTAATTCAATTGGCTGGTCGGCAAAACTTGAAGTAGATAAGAATTATAGATACGATAGAAGTAAAAGTATAGGATTGGCTAGTTCTGATTGGGGAGGTACGGTTACAAAAACAACATATATAAATGGAGTAAAATCAGTTAGAGAGGTTCCTTCTATTAAGGATTATGATATTGCATATGTAGCTAGTCCTTTATATAGTTTATCAAATTTAATAAAAAAATAACTCTAATAATATCCTAATTAAAATATAAATACTAATCAATGAATATGATTAATAAAGATAATAAAACAGCTTTAAGAATTAGCATTTCGAATATCAGCAATGCTTATCTGTTTTTTTAATATATTTATCTCATCATCAAAATAAGGAGCATGGATCACATTATCTGATAATAATAATGAAAGCCATTTCTTCCAAGTAACAGGAAGGTCAGAAGACTGAATAATCCTTTTAAGGAAAGAGGTGTTTTTATAGCCAATTTCTTGCATAAAATAGCATATTGCTTGAATATGATTGTCTGAATTTTCATCATAGTCATCTTCTTTTTTTGCTTCAATTACAAACTCTTCATCAGAAATCTTCATAAAATTACCTTTATCAGGATAATAATTCTCTCGCTTATTTATACCCATATCGGAATTATTACTTTTAGACCATAAAACTAAAGTAGTAGTAGTTTTAGGAACATTAAAAATTATATGTGGGCTCCAACTATCAAGTATATTTATTTCACTATTTGCATGAAAGAAATCTTTGCTTATCCTCATATTAAACGTTCCATCTGAATTAGTTGTAATTTCTTTGTTAAATTGGATGGTATGATATCCTTCTCCAAAAAACACATATGAACTCAATGTATGATCCATGTGATGATGAATCAAATAGGATGCCATTTCTGTATTTTTTGATTTAGGAGGTAAGAAGATGTGATATTTCAGATCAATATCATCATTTGTGTAAACTGATAAATGTGGAATATCAAAACTAGTCCACTTTCTTTTTAAGAAGAGATTATCTAATAGATTCGACTCAAAAACTTCTGATACAAAATCTAATTTCCCCATCTTTTTTAAGATGTATTGACTCTTTTTATGAAAAATTAAACTATCTTCTAATTCATTAGAAAGCTGAATGATTTTCGAAATTAAAGTATTGTCTCTAAGCACTTTTACTACTAATCAGATTCTGATAATGAAATTATATCTTCAATTCCTAAAATAGCTTTTATTTCAATTGGTGTAACTCCCCAGCTAGAAGCTCCAGGAGGACCCTTCACGCCTGAATTCCAACTATACTTTGAATTACTCCTTCTATATGAGAAAAAGTTTGGCAAAAACTTTAAATGTGCAAATTCTAAAATATTAAAATTAACTTGAGAGGATTCGTGCATATCTTTGTATCCAGTATAAGTTTTTTTCATTACCTGATTTGTTTTATGATTCCAATCAGACAGTTCAAAGTCAATACTCCCATCTTCCATATAATTTTTCCACAATCCTCTATTTGTCCACTTTCCTGTAAAAGTTGGACGTTGATTAGCAAATACTCTGCCGTTTACTGCTTCTATACAAATAAAAACTTCACATCTTTTTATTCCATCTTCAGAAAAGAAAATATACTTTTCACCATTATATATCATCCTTGTATTCCCATTCTCATAATATTCTAAACCATCACCGCTATATTCTCCATTTACAAAATTTGAATTTCTAAACAAGGACCCATCTTCTCTATATGAAAATGTTTCGCCTTCTTGGATACCATTTTTATAATTTATTTCACTTTTAACATTGCCATCTTTGTAGTATTGCTGATACAAACCATTTCGTTTACCGTTTTTAAGGTTAACTATTTCTTTACCAATATATGAATGGTTAAAAACATGTCTTCCATCTGAGAGATATTCCTCTTGCGTTTTTAAGCTATTATAATTATCTTTTAAAGAAATAAATGTCATTATGAAAGTAATTATTAATATAATACAAGCTGGTATGCTAATAAAGTAAATGTAGTTGTTAGAAAAACTTAATAGTAATAAAATAGGTGATGAAAATGCAGAAATCAAAACTACTTTATTTATATTTTCTAAGTCAGAGTAGGTTTTATCCAAAACCTTGCGTAATAGCTTCATATTGATATACTTATTTTATTTAAGGTGTTAGCTCAACTGACATCTAAACTCTTAATGTTATAAGAGTCATCATTTAAACTATCCCAATTTCCAAATCTTAGTTTAATAATGCTTGAAGGAATTCTTAGATTAATAATGAGTTTTTTTATAAAATTAATTTCTGCCAATTCTAATTTTCTATCTGCTCTAATAATCCCAATAGATACCTCAATGAGTATAATTTTTTGTGCTTCAGAATAATTTAAAAATAATTGTTCATTTAGTATATTCTCAATTAAAACTAAGCCTATTTTCTTTTCTTCTTGTTCAAGAAGAGTAATCTCATCAGAAAGTGCATATCCGTTAAAATAAAAATCTTTTTCTGCTAACTCGTTTATTTTTGTTATTTCTTCTTTATCTATATGAGAATCACAAGCCATTGAACAGAATGCTATCTTAATTAGGTTATGTGTAAATTTTTGTTTTTCCATAGTTATATAATTTTAAAATCATTTTTATGCCAATCACTTTCATCCCCTTTATTAAACTTTATTGTATAAACATCTTTTTTATCATTTTTTTTAACAACCTCCCCTTTTTCTCCTTCTTTTGAGGGATGTTTCATAACTACACTTTTCCCAATTATTGAAGAAGATTGTGGAAGCTTAAATCCCATTGTAGTGCTTGGTTTGTTTTTCTGAATTTTATTCTCAGAATACTTTGAAATTTCTTTTGAAGATATTGATGAGCTAGTTTGTTTTATTATTTTTTCAATCATTTCTTGTGATATCTTACACTTATCTTTTCTAGCTATTCTTGAAGCATCATTAACAATTAACTTAATATCTGAACAGACATAATTTTCTGTTAATTTGCTTAATTCATCAAGATTTATATCATCTGCGAGTACTTTCTTTCGTTTGTTTAAATATAATTCAAACAAAGCTTTTCTTGAATCCATGTCCGGAACTGGAACAAGAATTTTTCTGTCAAATCTTCCCGCTCTTAGAACAGCAGAATCTATTTTATCCATTTTGTTAGTTGCTGCTATTATAAAAACATCTTGCTCACCACAATTATTAAATTGAATAAGCCATTCATTTACTTCTGAAGCGTAATGATGTCCTATCTCAGAACTTTCTCTATCTGGAATCATTGCATCAATTTCATCAAGAAATATAATAGTTGGTGAGTTTTCTTTTGCCGAATCAAAGAGTTGTTTTATTTTTTCCTGACCTCCATGAACATACTTGCTACCTACATCTGAAGGACCTACTTTAATAAAATTAAATCCGATCTCTTCTGATAAACACTCCGCAAAAAATGTCTTCCCGCATCCAGGAGGTCCGTAAAACAATATGCCATTAGGAGGTTCAATTCCGTAATCCTTAAAGCTTTCAGGATCTTTTAATGGGTCAATAACCTCATCCTTTATCATGTCTTTTAAGCTTTGCATTCCAGCAATCTTTTTAAAGCCGTCACCTTCTTTTTTTAATAAAACATTTTTAATTTCTTCTTTTTTTATTTCTTCATGTGAAATCATCTTTTCTTTAGTGATAGACTTGTGAAAATCATCAATAGATTCAAAT
>Ga0075447_10000961_pt1 | contig 13841 bp, 14 predicted proteins | sample CoawatmetaG10DNA_FD_72352 | JGI IMG/M metagenome (GOLD analysis project Ga0075447, IMG submission 72352) | Marine microbial communities from the West Antarctic Peninsula - Coastal water metaG104-DNA | ecosystem: Environmental > Aquatic > Marine > Coastal | place: Atlantic Ocean: West Antarctic...
TAACAATTAATATATTTTTAATTAGTGAGATAAAAAAAATTGATTCTGTGGACTCTATTAAAGTTAGTATTTTTTCCTTTTTATTATCTATTTTCGCTTTATATGTATTAAGTTTAAATAACTTTAAGAATAGCTGGATCCCCTTCTTATATTTGAATTCATTAGTCATCATAATTGTTAATTATGAGCTAATTAATGTTGATAGATTTTTATACTTGCCTTGGATATTCTCACCAATATTAATGTTTAAATTTTTAAATAATAATATTTTGATTACCTTATTTACAATTATATGGGTATCTTTAAACATTATGTATCAGCCCACTAGATTTTATTAATGAGCAATGAGAATATTATTTTTATTCAATTAATTATGAGACTTGATGCATGGTGATGGGTTTTTTTATTACAAGAGGAATGTCTATTAAGAGGTGGCATGATTTAGGTTTATTAGATAGAGAGAAGCTAATTTATGAAAACCACTTGAAAAGTGGCGTATTAAGCAAAGTTTATTGCTTTACTTATGGAATTGATGACGATAAATACGCTTATCTTCTTGATGATAAATTTAAAATAGTTCCAATGCATAAATTTTTTAACTCTAAATTTGGAGTAATAATTTATTCAATCATACTTCCTTTTATCCATCATAAAATAATAAATAAATGTAATATACTTAAGACTGATCAAATGGATGGTAGTTGGAGTGCAGTAATAGCTAAAATTTTTTTCCCAAAGAATAAAAAATTAATCATAAGAACAGGGTTTACTCTTAGTGTATTTATGAAACACAAAAAATACATATTCTTAGAGTTTATTGCAATGATGATTGAGAAATTTGCATATGCATTTTGTGACTCTGCAACTGTTTCTAGTTCGCATTCAAAAACATACATTGTTAATAAATATCATATTGATGATAATAAGGTTACTATTTTGTTTAATTACATTGATACTGATAGGTTTTATTCATCTACCTTTCAATTCAAAAAAGATAGATTATTGTTTGTAGGCAGATTAGATAAACAAAAAAATTTGGAAAATCTTTTTTTATCATTGGCCAAGATTAATATTGGAATTGATATATACGGAGATGGCAAGTTAAAAAATGAGTTAATCTCCTTGTCAATAAAATTAAATATTGATGTAAATTTTTACGGAATTATTTTAAATTCAGAATTACCAGAAGTTTTAAGACAATATAAATACTATATTCTGCCTTCTATTTATGAAGGTATGCCAAAAACTCTTATTGAGGCAATGTCTTGCGGCCTAGTATGTATTGGATCCGATACTATGGGCATAAACGAGATAATCATTCATAATTATAATGGTTATTTAATTAATGGCTTTACTAAGGACGATATAACAAATGGAATTACAAAAGCCCTTGAGCAAAAAAATCATAATGTTATTCAAGCTAATGCAATAAAATCAATTTCAGTAAATTTTTCCTTAAATCATTATGCTTTTCAAGAATCGAAAATATTTTTAAATTTTAATTTATAATGACTCCTGAAATATCAATATTACTCAGCATTTTTAAACCGAATCTGCATCATTTACAAAAAACTATTGATAGTATTAAAATTCAAACCCACGATAACTATGAGCTAATAATCGTTAAAGATGATGGAGAGCCTTCAACACTAGCTGCTATTAATAGCATTACTCATGATTTTAAAAATCTAGTTTTAATTGATAATTTCAAGAATATCGGTTTAGTAGCGTCTTTAAACAAAGGGTTGTCAAAAGCAAAAGGTGAGTATATAGCTCGCATAGATGTGGGTGATTGGTGGCATAAAGATAAGCTTTTATTTCAGTATGAAACTGCTATTGTAAATAATCTTGTATTAATTGGTACCCAAGTAAATTTTTTTTCAACAGATTTAAAAATTCTTAATAATCACCAGCTGCCTTGCAATGATCTTGAAATAAGAGCTTATTTAGATAAAGGAAAAAATCCATTTGTTCATTCTAGCGTAATGTTTAAAAGGTTTAAAGACACTTTTTACAATGAAAATGCTGTTCATACAGAAGATTTTGAATTATGGTGCAGATATTATTTCTTTGGAAAAATGTTAAACTTAAGCTCTTGCTATACTAATTATATAGTTGATATGACTAGTATTACATCAAGCAAGCGATTTTTAATGTACGTTAATGCATCTAGTGTTTATATTAATTTTATGAAATATAAAAGTAATCCTGCTATGGAAATATTAGATGTTCCAAGTTTTATTCAGGACCCTAGAAAAAAAATGACTTATTTAGAAAGAAAATTTTCCTATTATTTCTCTCTTGCAAGCTATGAAAGATTTCAGTCTCACACTACAAAATTCATAATATATATTTTATTTTCTTTTATATTAAAGCCACAAGTTTTGATGATTTATTTAAAGAAAAGAGCAGTTAAATTTTATTATGAATCTATTAAATAGCTTTTTGACTAATAAAAGTAAAATATGTGCGGAATAATTGGAGGTATTAATTTTTCTAAAGGCAATATTGAAAATGCCAAAAACTCTTTGTTGCATCGGGGTCCTGACTCTCAATCTTCTTTTAGCTATAAGAATGTTGATTTAATTCATACTAGGCTTTCAATTCAAGATATTCATAAAGGTGACCAACCAATAATAATTGGGGATTATGTAATAATTTTTAATGGTGAAATTTATAATCATCTTGCACTAAGACAAAAAGTTAAAAACTACAACTTTAGAACCAAAAGTGACACTGAAACTTTTTTAGCGTTATATATTGAGTATGGAATTTCATCTTTTGATATGTGTGATGGCATGTTTGCTTTTGCAATTCTTGATAGAAAAAAAGATATTCTGACTTTGGGCCGCGATCGAGCTGGAAAGAAGCCACTTTATTATTATATTGACCCATCATCAATGGTTTTTGCAAGTGAGCTAAATGCCCTGAATGTTTGTAATTTGAACTTGCAAATTGATAACCAAGAAATTTATTCATATATTAGGTGTGGTTATTTTTATAACGAAAAAACTGCTTTTAAAAATGTATTTGAAATTCAGCCTGGAAGTATTTGTCATGTACATCTTCATGATTTAAAGATTCAGAAGTATCGTTTTTTTAACATCTTAGAGCATTACAAAAATAAAAAAATAACTGACTTTACGTCGGCAATAGAGCTCGTTGATCAAAAATTACATATAAGTGTTAAAGATAGATTATTGTCATCTGATTTGGAAGTTGGAGCTTTTTTAAGTGGTGGAATAGATAGTAGTTTAATTGTCGCTACTGCAAGTCAATATGTCAAAAAATTAAAAACTTTTACTGTTAAGTTAGATGGTGCTTATGACGAATCTAATTTAGCTAAATTAGTGGCAAATAAATATGATACTGATCATACTGAAATTACGGTTTCGATGAACCTAAAGGAGGATATTGAAAAAATACTTATTAATTATGGCGAGCCTTTTATGGATAGTAGTGCGATTCCTAGTTTTTATGTCAGTCAGGCAGCTAAAAGATACGTAAATGTAATACTAAATGGAGATGGTGCAGATGAATTATTTGCAGGCTACCGACGATATGTTCCTATTGCTAATAATTGGTTACAATTCTCGAGATATTTTTCAAAATTGATTAATCTTATTCCAAACCCTAATAATAAAAAAACTTTATATAACTATCTCTTTAGGCTACTTGCGTTGTCTAAAAAAAGTGGGCTTGATTTTTATAATAGTGCCACAAATGATATTTTTGAAGATGAAATTTTATTTGATATGACAAATACTTTTCAAGAAATGGAAAATTACATTAATACAATTAACTTGGAAAATGTTTCTAACCTTTCTAAAATGTTAATTTTAGATTTTAATTTAATCCTACCAAATGATTTATTGAAGAAAATGGATATTGCAACTATGTCAAACTCTTTAGAGGGGCGAAGTCCTTTTCTTAGTAAGCATATGTTGGAGTTAATTCCAACTTTAGATGATAAATTCAAAATTAATGGGCTTAAAACTAAAGCAATATTAAGAGAGCTGGGAAAAAAATATTTACCAAATAAGTTAATTAATCAACCCAAAAGAGGTTTTGAAGTTCCATTGAAAATTTGGGTTAATGGGGAGTTAAGAGAGAATATTATGGATAGTTTGAGTTCAGGGTGCTATTCAGAAATGTTTTTAAATAGGGGTTTTATTAATGATTTGATTAATAATAAAACTAAAACATCTGCTGAGAAAAGAGCAAAAATGTTATGGACATTATATTGTCTGGAAATATGGAAAAAATCTAATCATTCATCTTCCTATGTTCATTAATTATTTTTTTAATTTTGTAGTGAGCATACTAAATTCCAAGTTTTTTTGCAAAATAATTGCTAGCAGTTAAATGGCCTTTGATGTTTCCACAATCAAACCGCTTTCCTTTAAACTTGTATGCGATTACTTTATTTTTTAAAGCCTGAACTAATAATGCATCAGTTATTTGAATTTCACTATTTTGACCTGGTTTGATATTTTTAAGAATTTCAAATATATCAGGTGTTAATATATAGCGCCCAATAATTGCCATATTGCTAGGTGATTCTTCAATTTGAGGCTTTTCTATCATATTTGTAACTTGATAAATATTATTCTTACTATCAATCAAGTTTCCACTAATAATTCCATAGTTATTGACTTCATTCATTGGAACTTCTTCAATTGCAATAATTGAGCATCTATATTTGTTATAAACGTTAAGCATTTGTGAAATAACTCCTTCAGAGTCATTATCACAAAGATCATCTGCAAGTATTACTGCAAAAGGTTCATTGCCAATTAGAGGCTCACTTGAAAGAATGGCATGTCCAAGACCTAGCATTTCTTTTTGACGCACATAAGTAAATGTTGCATTTTGAATAATTTCTTTAATTTCTTTAAGGTAATGTTCCTTAGAGGTCCCTGAAAGCTGAGACTCAAGTTCAAAAGCATTGTCAAAATGATCTTCAATTGCTCTTTTACCACGGCCTGTAACTATTGCCATATTTGTTATGCCTGCATTAAGAGCCTCTTCAACGCCATATTGAAGTAGAGGTTTATTCAAAATAGGTAACATTTCTTTAGGAACTGCTTTTGTAGCTGGCAAAAATCGAGTTCCATAACCTGCTGCGGGGAAAAGACATTTATTTATCAACTACTTCTACTTTTATGATTATGTAAAATACTTTATACCAGATGAATCAGCTTTAAAAAATTAATACTATTTTTATATTAAACTAAACTTATTTATTATGATGTTTAAACGTAAAGTACTATAATAATCTAACTATTTTTAAGAGGACTATATTGTGAATGACGAACAAGGAGTTAAAACTTTTTTTTCAGCTTATGCCGAAGATTTTGATTCAATCTATGGTGATGGTAAGAAACGTAATTTTTTGAATAAAATGGCAGATAACATGTTCAGAAAATCAATGTATGAGCGCTACAAAAGAACTATAAATTTTATATTAGAAAAGAATACTAAGTCGGTTCTTGATGTTGGGTGTGGGTCAGGTAGATATTCAATTGATCTTGCAGGAAATGGCGTCTTAGTAACTGGTATTGATTTATCACAGAATATGCTAGATATTGCTATAAAAAATAGTCAAAAATTTGATTTCAATAATAATTACCTTCTAGGTAGTTATTTAGAGGTAGATCTAGAGAATAAACATGAAGTTGCAATTTTAATGGGATTTTTTGATTATATAAGCGACCCATTAGAGATCTTAATAAAGTTAAAAAAAGATACAAGTAATTATATTTTAGCAAGTTTTCCTAAATCTGGAGGAATCCTTGGGCTTCAAAGAAAAATAAGATATAAGATGCGAAATTGCCAACTGTTTTACTATGACAAAGATTATCTAGATAACTTGATGAAGGATGCTGGTATCTCTGAATACGAAATTCAAAATAATGATAGAGAGTTTTTTTTAGTTGCAAAAATTTAATTGAGTAAAATGTGAAAAAATACGCAGTATTATCTTTAGATGTTGAAGATTGGCATCATATTAATTATCTATCAAACGTAAGTTCTAATAATAATTATTCAATGCTAGATGGATTAAATAACTATTTAGAAATTGTTGGGCATCATAATGTTAAGTCCACATTGTTTACTCTTAGTAGCATAGCTCCTATTGTAAAGAATGAACTAATTTATGCAATTAAAAATCACCATGAGGTTGCTTCCCATGGCATTGCGCACAAGCGGCCTTTAACGATGTCTAAAAATGAGTTTATTGAAGACGCTACGAAGAGCAAAAAAGATCTGGAAGAAATTATTGAATCAAAGGTTGTAGGTTATCGTGCGCCTTGTTTTAGCTTGAATAACGAACTAATTAACGAACTAGTTGAAATTGGTTATGAGTATGACTCAAGTGCTATTAATTTTACAAAGCATCCTTTTTATGGCAATATCGATTTATCTAGTTTTAGTAAAAAAATTGATAATGTTTATCAATTAGGTTCTTTAACCGAATTTGAATTACCAACTGCAAGATTATTTGGAAATAATATTCCAATATCTGGTGGTGGGTATTTGAGAATTTTCCCTTGGTTATTGATGAATAAATTAATATCAAATTTTCTCAAAAATAATCAAACTTATTTTCTATATATTCATCCATTTGAGCTATCAAAAAAAGCAACACCAAAAATTGATAATTTGAGCTTATTAAATAATTTTAGATTTAAATACGGTCAACGTCGTACCCCTCAAAAATTAAATAAATTAATTTCCTTGCTGAAATCAAATGAATATGAATTTGTAACTTTTAAATCTTTAATGCAAATTGCAACAAAATATGAGTAATATTTTAGTCGTTTGTAATTCTGATTTTACTTTTAACAAGTTTCTTATTCCGCTTGTTAACCAGCTTACAAAAAAAGGTTTTTCAGTTGGAGTGATTTGTGAAGGTGATCAGATAAATCACAGTGACTTGAAAGGCAAGGTAATATTCCACAATATTTTAATACCAAGAAAAGCATCTTTATTTAAATTTATTTCAACTATTTTTTCAATAAGAAAAGTAATAATTGAGTATAAATATCAAATAGTGAATAGTAGTAATAGAAATGCAAGTTTTTTAACACGTGTTGCAATGCTTACAATGCCATTTTCAGGTGTTAAAAATATTTATACTGCAAGAGGGATGTATTACCATGATTCACAAGGCCCACTGTCTTATTCATTAACTTATTTGCTTGAGTTTTTCCTGCTTTTTTTTACTGACATCGTTATGTCACAAAGCGAAGAAGATGTTTGCAAGTTAAACATCAATCCATTAGTTAACTCTTCTAAACTAAAAGTTATCCATAATGGCATTGATGAAAAAAAATTTTCAAAAAATAGTGTAATTGGTCTGGATTTGGATCTTAAGGGATTTGTTTTATGCTCAACTGGAAGAATTGCAAATGGAAAAGGATTGCTGGATCTTTTAGAAGCTTTTTCAATTTTCTCTAAAACACATCAACGTTGTACTTTGCTTCTTATTGGCGGGGTTTTGCACAATGAATACGAAGATCTTTTAACAAATTTCTGGAAAAAAGCCGATCAACTTGGAGTCAGAGATAATATATATATTACTGGCTTGGTAGACAATGTCGAAGATTATCTTAATATCGCTGATGTTTATATACACCCATCTTATAGAGAGGGGGTTCCACGAGCTATTTTGGAGGCAATGTCACTTGAAAAAATCGTAATTGCAACAGATATTAGGGGTGCAAGAGAAATAATAACAAAAAATGTAAATGGATTGTTATACAAGAAAGGAGATATAAAAGGTTTGAGTAAATTAATTAAAAAAGTTTATTTTATGAATATTCAAGAAAAGACAAATATTAGATCTATGGCTAGAAAAAGAGTTTTGGAGAGTTATACTGAGAGTGCCTACATAGAATCACAGATTCAGATAATAAGTAATGTTAGCTGATTATGATTTAGTATAGTATCTTGAAATAAATGTATGATTTTTTTTTGACTAGTTTAATTGTATATTAATTGACAGGAATTTGAGGGTAACTAGATTCTTTTTTAATACCTTTTTCTCGATATGATTTATAGTTTGGACTTTCTTTGCTTGGATAAAAATTGAAAGCAATCGCATATCTTTGATTTCCAGCTTCGGGATATCCACCTCTATGAAGAGTATTGTTTCTGAACGCGATAATTAATCCAGAGTCCCCAGTCGGTTGCCAGCTTAAATTATTAGTTTTTATAATACTATTATAAAAATTTGAGTATTTCCTTCTTACCTCAGCTTTGGAATCTTTATCTAAAACGGTTTTATGGCTAATATTATTAATAAATTGACGATATAAAACTCTTCTATTTTTAGTTATTTCAAGTGTTTTATTAAAAGATAGAACACTAGTTGGATCAAACTTTTTGTCAATTTTATGCAAATAAAATATTATATTTACACAAGAGCCAGGGTTTCCATCTACATGCCATAATTGTGAGCCATATCTTGAGCCTTCTGCTTGCTCTGATTTCATCAAAGTTAAAGCAAAAAGATCAAAATTACAACCAAGAATTGCAGAAACAAGCCCACCTAAGTCGCCCTTTAATAGTGACTCAATCTCAGGAAATTTTAGATAAGGATCATCAGTAAAACGCTGAGTATTGTTTGAGGATTTTTCCCAAATTTGAGAATCTAACTCCTCAATTTTTTTAATTTTTTTGTAAATTTTATCTGCAATTTCTTTAGTTTTTTTACTATTGTACTGTGTATAACCATTGTTTAAAAATCCTCGAGAAGCATCCTGTATATCATTTTTAATTAAGAAATCAGATTTATAATCTTCTATACATTTTTTATGATAATTATGGAATTTACGTGCAATTGAAACGGGCATTTTTGTATAATACAATTTAGCAAAAAAGTTGAAATAAAAATCAACTAAATAATCTTTTAAAAATATAATTTTATTCATCATTAAATCATACACAACTTTTTTATTTTTAGATATGAAGATAACTATAAATTTATGTATAAAACATAATATAAGCCAATGAATAGTTCTTTTCTATCTTTTGGCCAATTGGATATTTCAATTTTAATTGCTATAATTACAACTATTCTTGCAATCAATGTTTTAAAACCATTTGCACTAAGTATTAATCTTACAGATTTGCCGGATAACCGTAAGCATCATAAAGGTTCTATACCTCTAATAGGGGGTCTTTCGATGTTCTTTGGGTTTTTAGTTAGTATTATACTTACTGATGGTGATCTAAGTACTAATAAGTACTTTTTGTTAGCTGCACTTATCCTTGTAACCGTTGGAGCTTTAGATGATCATCATGATATTTCTGTCATAAGTCGTTTCTTTTTTCAAATATCAGCTGCAGTTATTGTAGTTATTGTAGCAGGCGTCGATATTGAGTCAATAGGAACAATTGTGCCTTTTCGAGGTGAAATACTTCTTAATTCTTGGTCAATCTTTTTTTCGATAACTTGTGTAATTGTTGGAATCAATGCTCTCAATATGTCTGATGGAATTCATGGATTGGCAGGTTCGACAAGTTTAATGACTTTTCTTTCTCTTGCTTTTTTCGCTTATATTGATGGCAATAAGGAAAGTTTAATTATTGCCATTTTAATGTGCGCAGTTATACCTCCTTTTCTTTTTTATAATCTTAGAAGCAGCACCTTAAGTAAGAAACAAATATTCATGGGTGACGCAGGAAGCATGTTTCTTGGATTGGGAATCGTGTGGTTATTAGTATCTCTTTCGCAAGGCGACACTAGTTCTTTCTCTCCTGTAATTGGATTATGGTTATTTGGTGTTCCATTGATTGATGGAGTTGCAACTGTATTGCAAAGAGCTGTAAAAGGCCAATCTCCATTTAAACCAGACATGAATCATCTTCACCATGTTCTAATTAGTATAGGTTTTAGTAAAAAAAATACGCTAATTATTATTCTTTTGTTTTCATTTTTTATGATTTTAATTGGTATTTTCGGTGAGCTAAATAAAATTGATGAATGGCAAATGTTTTTCGTTTTTGTTATAGTTTTTGTTGTTTTTTATATTTTTAAAAATTTGTTAATTTCTAAAAATAATATTAATATTCTTTAAACTTAATTTATTATTATATAATTAAAAAAATATTTTTTTTAGATCTTCAGAGTTAGAATTATTTTTAAGAATTACCACTGAAGCAATAAAAAACTTAACTTGATAAAAAACTTCTTTTTAATGGCTAGTATTTATAGCCTAGTAAATCATAATCTTGGTGGTAAAAAATGAGTATAGACTTTGATATAGAAGAATCTAGTCAAATTAGTGGTGTTTTTATCTTAACCCCATCTATATCTGAGGATTCTCGAGGCAATATCTGGACTTCATTTATTAAAGATGAGGTAGAAAGATTGTTACCAAGCAACCTCCATTTTAAGCATGATAAATTTTCCTCTTCTAAGAATAATGTTTTAAGAGGCATTCATGGTGATACTAAATCATGGAAATTAGTTACTTGTGTATTTGGTGAGATACAGCAAGTAGTTGTGGATTTGAGAGAAAGTTCTCCAACTTACCTTAAATGGCAAGATTTTATAATAAATTCTAATAATCAACAATTAATTCTTATCCCGCCTTGTTTTGGTAATGCATATTATGTAATCAGTCAGCAGGCAGTGTATCACTATAAACTGGCATATCATGGAGACTATATCGATGCTGATGAACAATACTCTATAAAATGGAATGATGAAAAAATTAATATAAAATGGTTGTCAAATTCTCCTGAATTATCAGGCAGAGATAAATAGGAATTTTTATGGAATCAATAAAGCATGAAGGAAAAATTGTTTCAATTATTTATAGAGAGTCAGATTGGGTAAAGGGGTTAAATTTTATTACTCCTGATGAGCTGTTTGTTCAGGTAGGCTCATGGTGGTATGACAAAGGTAAAAAACTTGATGCTCATGTACATAAAGAATTTGATAGAAATGCCACTCGAACTCAAGAAACAATTTTTGTAAAACAAGGCTCTGTTAAGGTGGAGCTTTTTACTGAAAAAGAAGAGTTTCTTCAAGATTACATCCTTTATCAAGGTGATTTAGCAGTATTTGGGTATGGTGGACATGGTTATGAGATTTTGCAAGATAATACTCAAATTATTGAGTCAAAAAATGGTCCATTTGTATCTGTAGAAATGGATAAGAAAAAATTCTAATGAAGATTATATTAGCAACTCAAGGGTCGGTTGGTGTTGTGGCATTAAGAGAATTATTTTCCCTTGGTTACAATAGAGAGGATATAACTGTTGTTTTGTGTGATGGATCTTGTGAATCTATTATAGAATTTTTAAAATTTAATAAAATGCCGATTATCACTTTCTCATCAAGCAAAGAATTTGATAGTTGGATTAGCAAAACAGATCATAATATTTTAATTAGTGTTAGCTGGAAATATAAGTTTTCAGATCATGCAATTAAGTCACTTAATGGAAAATTAGTCAACTTGCACCCAGCTCTTTTACCTAACTATAAAGGGTGTTACTCAACTCCATGGTCCCTTATTAACAATGAAAAATATGTAGGCTTTACTTATCACTATATTAATAATGAGATTGATAGCGGAAATATATTATTGATTGAAAAAGTCATAATTAATAAGCAAGACACTGCACACTCTCTCCATTACAAAATTTTTCAGCGAAGTTTATCGCTCCTAGGAGATGTAATATCAAAAATTGATAGTACAAAAGGCTCTAAGCAGATTGGTCCTAGTTGCTATTATGCAAATGAATTACCTCACAATGGTATTATAAAAAATGGATGGAGTGATAGCAAAAGTGAAAGGTTTATTCGGGCAATGCATTTTCCGCCATTTAAGCCGGCAGTTTTTATTAAAGATGGGGTAGAGCATATTGTTGAAAATCTTAGTAGATTAAGAGAGGTTAAAGGTGTCTGAATTTATAATGCAAATGCGTCCATTGTTTGGAAAAGAAGAGAAGAGGGCCATTTGTGAATATATGGACGAAGATGGCTTTATTACTGAGTTTAAACGTACTGAAAAATTTGAAAAAATGATTGCAAACTATACCAGTGCTAAGCATTGCGTTGTGGTAAATAACGGTACAATTAGTTTAACACTTGCTGCGTTAGCTGCTGGTGTTGAATCTGGAGACGAAGTGATTGTGCCAAATTATACGATGATTGCCACACCTAATTCAGTAAAAATGTTTGGAGCAAATCCTATATTTGTTGACGTCGAGCCAGAAACATTATGCCTTGATATTGAATTAGTAAAGCAAGCAATAACATCAAAAACTAAAGCCATTATATTAGTTACTGCTAATGGACGTTACCCAAATTCAAGCATCCAAGCTTTCGAAAAAGTATGTCATGACAATGACATCATTTTAATTGAAGATTCCGCTCAATCCTTGGGTTCTTTTTATCCCGACGGAAGACATATAGGGACAGCAGGCTTGGTTGGTAGTTTTTCATTTTCTGCTCCCAAAATTATTTCAACAGGACAAGGTGGAGCAGTTATTACGAATGATGATGAAGTTGCTAATAAACTTAGAAGATTAAAAGATTTTGGTCGCTCTAGTGGTGGGAATGATTTACATGATTCAATTGGTTATAATTTCAAATTTACAGAATTACAAGCTTGCATAGGTATAGAGCAAATGAAAAAATTAGGTGATAGAGTAAAAAGAAAAAAAGAAATCTGGAAAGTTTATGCTGATCAATTGAAAAATATTAAAGGTATTGATTTGTTTCAACACAATCTAAAGTATTCAACCCCGTGGTTTATTGATGCTATGGTTGAATTTCGTGAAGAATTAATCACATTTTTGAAGGAAAAAAAAATTGGTTCACGTATGATGTATCCTCCTATCAACAAGCAAAAAGCTTATTCTTCTGATGGTGACTATATTATATCAAACGAAGTTGGAGTCTCTGGATTATGGTTGCCGTCAGCTGTTCAATTAACAGATGTTGAAATTAAAGGTATTTGTCATGAAATTCAAACATTTTATGAGAGTAAACAGTGAGATGAATTACTATATTTTTGACTGAATAGAGTAGTACAATTAATTCCTAGTTCAAAATTAACTCCATTATGAAAAAAATATTATTACTACTTATTGTGACAAGTTTTTTTATAACCAGTTCTAGTTAAGCTTATACAATTCTTGGTAGTAGAACATGTGGAAGCGTAATATCAAGTGATAGAGACAATCATGAAATGAACAAGTTGGCAGTTTCTTTATGGATAAAGGGATATATAACTGGAAGAAACTATGAACTTGATAGAAGTGTAGATAACACTATAGATGCTGATTCACTTTATTATGCGGCAGTTAAATTTTGTAAAGATAACCCCCTAAAGGATAATGATGATGCAGTAATGCACATATATTCTAATTTGAAGTCTAAATAAAAACCGGTATATAAAATTCAAAATAGTGACTGTTAATTGACCTCTAAAAGGTTCCATCCAAAACTACTCAACAGTGACTGATTTAGCTAAATTTCTTGGTTTATCAACATCAGTACCTTTAATTAATGCTACGTGATAACTCAGCAATTGAAGAGGAATCGTAAAAATAATAGGCGCAGTAATCCGACCTAAGTTGGAAGTGATTTGAACTACTTCCATTGCATCCATTGGTTGAACTTTTGAATTTTCATCTTCAAAAACAATCATTTGTGAGCCTCTTGATTTTACTTCCTGTAGATTTGATTTAAGTTTATTTAATAGCTCATCGTTTGGAGCGATTGCAATTACTGGCATATGTTTATCAATTAGTGCAATTGGACCATGTTTTAATTCACCAGCAGGGTATGCCTCAGCATGAATATAACTAATTTC
>Ga0075447_10000962_pt1 | contig 13835 bp, 11 predicted proteins | sample CoawatmetaG10DNA_FD_72352 | JGI IMG/M metagenome (GOLD analysis project Ga0075447, IMG submission 72352) | Marine microbial communities from the West Antarctic Peninsula - Coastal water metaG104-DNA | ecosystem: Environmental > Aquatic > Marine > Coastal | place: Atlantic Ocean: West Antarctic...
ATAATGTATTAAATATCACTCAGGCTTTACGAGAAGTTATTGTAATGTCATCAGGACTTAAGTCTTATCACCAACAAGTATCTGAAACGCTAATTGATATTTGTTTTGAAAGTAATTCGATATTATTTTCTCTAGAACAAAAATCGCCACACGCATGGGCTGATTCTGTTATTGCGCGAAATTTTGGATTAAAACCAATTCAAATTAAACAGTGTAACCAGACATTATTGCCATTACCTAATCCTGTTTTTTCTGATATATTTTTATGTGATTCGCCAGGGGTGATGCATTCTTTTCATCAGTCATGGCCCGATGATGTTCATAAAGTGGTTTATATAGGCACCTTTAATGGTGTTTCTGAAGAAGGAAAAATAAATAGAAAAAATCTAATGAAAAACAGACCACTAAACTTATGTTTTTTTTCGGGTGTTCATAGAAATATTAATTTACAAACATTAGATGCATTACGGTTTCTGCAAGATAAAATCAACGTTAAAGTGTTTGTCAAATTGCATCCAAGGGATTCTTACTCTTATAAAAGGCATATACCTGGAGCTACTTTTATTGACAAGCAAATAGATTTTTTTCCTATATTTTCAGAGAAGTTTGATCTAGCTCTAACTTTTCCTTCAGGTGTTGTTAGTGATTTAATATTTTCAAAATTACCATTTTTGATGTATACGCCGAATCATATGGACTATCACCTGGTTGATGAGCAGGTGGGAATGCAGAAAGTAGTTCAAGTCAATTGTTCTGAAGCATTGCTGGAAGCTTTATTAAACTTTAAAGAAATTATTTATCAACATAGTGTAGCTTTGGAGAATTACTATGCTCAGAGTGGCATAGTAATAGATATAAATGTGATCGAAAGGGAACTGGCTTTGCTTGCCAGAAAAGGAGTAAGTAGAGCTAGGTAAGTGTCTATAACAATGGGTGTTATTTTATAAAGAACTAAGGAGGTTAATACTGATGATGTCAATCATAAAAGAAGCATCAAATGGAGTTCATTTTTATTGGATTACCTTAAGTTGTTTTTTTATAGCATTACCATATATTGGGCCTGGATTTCTAGGGCTAATTGGTATAAAGCCAATTTGGATAATTTTTATTTTTTGTTCAGTTGTATTTTTGGGTCAGGTAAATATAAATATTTTTGTTTTTATGGCGTTATTTTTCTTTCTGGACACTATTAGGATATTATTGATTGAATCTGAAATAAGTTATGAAATATCTCTCTGGATGTTAATGTTTATTTTCATTTCCTCTCGTTCTTTTTTTAGAGAGATCCTGCATCATGAAAAAATGCTGCGAAAATTTTCCATGGCTTTCTATGGGCTTTTTTTATGTCTATACATTATTAATTATTTGAATTCTGATATTTATGAGATGTTTCTTAGAGCTTTAGTTGGCCAAGCGAGAACTCAAGGTAGGAGTGACTTTGCCTTTCTTAGTCCTGAATCTGGTTTAGGGTCGTTTAGTATATTGATTGTTGCGTATCTCTCATTTCATGTATCGAGCACTAAGCATATTGGGTTGCTTATAGTTCCTTCGTTATGTTTATTAGTGATCCACTCCGCGACTGCTGTTTCCCTTGCTTTGATTTGGTCGGCCTACTATATTTTAAATACACGATTGAGTTTTAACAGGGCATTTTTAGTTATTTTTATGTGTTTAGTTTTTTTTATTTTCTTTGCTTATTTTTCTTCAGACCTGCTCATGCAAAGGTTTTTTGCTGTTATCAACTTCGATTTATATGGCAGTTCCTCTGTTTCGTTACGTGCTCAAGATGTCCTAAGATTATTTGACCTTAATACATATATGGAAGCTGGAGTAGGGGGTTCTGTTGGTATAGTTAAGGCGGTCATTTTTGCTCCTTTCTTTTCTCTTGCTTTTCTTGTGTTGGCTTTTTTATATTGTAAAAGCTCTGACTTTCTTCTCATCTTTCCCGCACTTATCCTTCTTCCCTTAACTCATCCGTTTGTGTGGGTAATAGTTGGTATATCTTGGGCTAGAAGGACTACCTTTAGCAAAACTCTGCAACCCAGCTTCGCTGGTTATTTTCATATTTCGAAGAGACTATAAATATATGTGTGGAATATTAGGAGCCTTTCTCCCTGGGGGCGTTGATAGTTCTTGCTTCAAAAGTGCGTTAGAAAAAATCTCATCTCGAGGACCTGACGGTGAATGTGTTCAAGCAGTTGGACCTGGGTTATTTGGCCATACAAGGCTTGCTTTTATGGACCTTGATGATCGAGCTGCACAACCATTTTTTGATGCCACCAGGCGGTTTATTATTGTTTTTAATGGGGAAATATATAACTTTAAGGAGTTACGGGAAGAACTAAATTTACCAAGTGGTTATTTTCGGACGGAGAGCGATACTGAAGTTCTTCTTGAAGGTTTCATTAGGCATGGTGAAGAATTTCTTAGGCGTATTGATGGAATGTTCGCCTTTGCAATATATGATACGCTGAAAGAGGCGGTGTATTTGTACCGGGATCAATTTGGTATTAAACCACTTTATTACACTTCAGAAGATGGTGAGTTTATATTCTCCTCACAGATTGAGCCTATTACTGACCTTTCTTGTGCTAGCTTGGCCTTGAACTTGGATTTTTCGAGTGTCACAGAAGCGCTTAGGTATGGTTATATACCAGGAAATAACACAGCCTATTGTGGTGTCTTTAGTGTTCCTAAGGGTGGATGTCTTAGTTATTGTATAAAAACTGGCAAGTTTACTGTTAGTAAGTGGTACAAAAAACCTAATAATTTAATTAGCGTGAAAGCTAGGTCAGTTTTAGCTGCAGAGGTCAAGGATGCTGTATTGAGATCTGTTGATAACAAAATGGTTTCTGATGTTCCTGTTGGGCTTTTTTTGAGTGGTGGGATTGACTCTTCAGTGATTGCTGCCTCAGTAAGCGAGTTAGGTTTTAGAAATTTAAAAAGTTATACGTTTTCGTGGCCTGGCAATGACGAGTATGACGAATCCTACGGTGCCAGGTTAGTGGCTGAAAAATATCAACTTGACCCAGTGTTCGTAAACCTCGATTTTGATGCTGCCGAAGTCATTCGTCGCTTAGATAGGGTGTTGGCATCTCATTATCAGCCATTTATAAATCCAACTGTTATTTTGACGGATATATTATCTGAAAGGGCTTCTGAAGATGTTAAGGCCGTTTTAGTGGGGGATGCTGGTGACGAGGTTTTTTGTGGCTACCCTAGATATAAAGCGACCAATATTGTTGGTCAGCACTCTGTGCTCGCTAGGTTAAGTTATCCATTTCTTAAAACATGGCTTGCTATCAATAAGACGGAGTCACCAGTTGGTAACCACATAAGACGGCGAATAAGAAAGTTCGTTGAGGCTGGTTTTTCGCCAGATAAAGCATTTGACCACTATACAACTTTATTTCCACTAGAAGCCCTTAAAACCGCGCCGCAGAGCAGAAGTGCTAATTTCTCTTTTCTTCGTGAGTTATTTAATTATAAGGGTAGTTACCTAAAAGCGTGCCAAGAATGTGACATGGAGAGTTTTTTACCCTTTAATTTATTAGATGGTGCAGACCGAGCTAGTATGCTCAATGGATTGGAGATTAGGTTGCCTTTTTTGAGCCAGGAACTATATGAGCTATCTTTGAGATTGCCCGACTCAGCTCGAGTATCAAGATATCGTCAAAAAGAGATACTTACAATGGCTTTTGAAGATGATCTGCCTCGAGAAGTTGTTAAGGCCAAAAAAAGGGGATTTAATCCGCCAGTTTGGCATTGGCTGAAAGAGAATCCCAGTTTACTCGACCCACTTAGACAGAAAGATAGTATCGTTACGGATTTCATCCATCCAGATTACCTTAAAAGTAAGCTGCGGTCATTTGATTCAGGAGTTGAGGATAGTTCGATGATGTTATGGGGTGCAATTGTTGTAAATCGTTGGGGGCAACTTTATGTATAAGAGTTTTAACATTCGCCAGATTGATGCATTAGCATCGTCGCTTAAGTGGCTTGCAGCGGCTCAAGATGCTAACCAAGATGGTGGAGTACCAGCATACTATCGTCCAATTACTGGTTTTTCAAAATCATATCCGGAAACGACTGGCTATTTAATCCCAACGTTGGAATCATTTCGTGAATTGTGGCCCAATATTCATTGGGATGAAAGAGTTGATAGGATGACTAATTGGCTATTATCTATTCAAAATCTGGATGGAAGCTTTCCAGGTGGAGTTTGGCCGTCAGATAACGCAAAACCAAGCGTATTTAACTCTGGTCAAATTCTATACGGACTTGTTTCTCAATACGTTAAAGCGCCTTCAGATGAGTTGTATGATGCGCTCACTCGATGTGCGGACTGGTTGGTTTCCGTACAAAATGAAGACGGTGGGTGGACAAAATATTCCTATAACAATCAGTTTTATGTATACAATGCTAGAGTAGCATGGGCGCTAGAGTTGGCTGGAAAAGCGCTGGCGAAGAGCTCATATCGAGATGCGGCTGAGGCTAATATTATAAATTGCATATCAAACCAAAGAAGTAACGGCTGGTTTGACAACTGTTCGTTCGATCCGAAACGGGCACCCGTTTTGCACACGTATGCCTATACCACTCAGGCTGTGCTAGAAGTTGGCCTTTCACAGTCAAATGATCAGTTTATAGACTCTACACGAAGGGCGAGTGAGCCACTTTTGGCGTTTGTACAAAAAAATGGCACGTTGCCTGGTCGAGTGACAAGTGATTTTCAGCAAACTTCCTTCCTCTGTCCGACAGGCATGGCGCAACAAGGGATTGTTTTTCAAAGATTATTTTATGCTTTTGGCGACGCTTGTTTTGATCAAGCTGCTGAGGCGTTGGAGACCAAACTCTGTGATCTTCAATCCAGTAGAGGTTCACTGCTCTGTTTGGAAGGTGCTCTTCCTGGGTCAGTCCCATTATGGGGCGACTACATGAGATTTCGGTATCCAAAGTGGGCAATTAAATTCTTTTTAGATTTTATTTATGTGCGTTCAAGTTTAGGAAAAAAGGTGGTAAAAGGGTGAAATTGATAAAGACTCTTAGCTATCATTTTTTTGATGTGTTGCCCACTGCCCTTCAGAACTTTCTTCGTGGTAGAAAGCGGGCTCTTCGTAGAAAGACTGTAAAAAAAACTGCAGCGAGCATCTTAGATGGAGAATTATTTCCGGCATTGAGAGAGTTGTTATTGGAAGAAACTACACCAATTATGATTCACGCATCTGCTGAATTCCTCAATAATGCTGGGGTAGGATTGGGTGAATTTAATCAATTGATTTTAGAGTCTAGCCACCGTCGTACTGTTTTGATGCCCACATTTCCTTTTGAGGGTCTCGCGCTCCATGGGTTAAAAGAGCTCGCGTTTGATCCAAAACGCACCCCTTCAAAGATGGGCATTCAGACTGAAATATTCCGGAGGTCTCCCGGCGTTGAAAGAAGCATTCATCCTACACACCCGTTAGCAGCTATAGGAAAGCTTTCTAAAGTGCTGTTGGCTGATCACCATAAAAGTGTCTTACCTTTCGATTCGAAGTCCCCGTTTGGAAAGCTTGATCTTTTCGACGGTCAAATACTTTTAGTCGGTGTTGGTCTTGAGGTACTAACTCACGTACATGTGGCCGAAGACTATCTTGGCAGGGGGTTCCCGTTTCCGCCATATCTTCCGGAAGTATTCCGTGTAGCTATTTCTAATTCAAAGCCTGAAATGTTTGTAGAAACTATGGTGCATAACCCAAAGTTTTCTCGTTTAAAAAATATTGGCAAGCTGAGATCGTTTTTTCTTCAAAATAATGCACTTGAAGAGCGGTATGTTGGAGGGGTTATTGCTCTGCAAATATTAAATGCGCCTAAAACGACTGAAACAATTATAGATCTTGCTAGGCGAGGTATAACAATTTATGACTGAGATAAAGTTTATCACTATAGATGATGTAGCTAAGGGACTTCGATATAGCACGGAAATATTGATTCAAGCAGACGAAGCTAGTAATTTTCTTGATCTAACTGGCGATTTTAACCCGCTGCATAGAGATCAATTGTTCGCTAGTCAAACAAGTCTTCAATATGTGAATTTAGCCGGACAACACATCACTTCATTGTGTGTTGGAATCATTGGAACACATATGCCAGGACCAGGTTGGTCGTGTTTGTCCGTAGACGCAAAATATATCAGGCCAACATATAAAAACACTCTCTATGTAGTCGTTATTGAATGTACATCCAAATCGAAAGCGGTTGGTGTTGTAAACTGGACTATAGAAGTTAAGGAAAAGAATACCGGCACTTGTGTAAGCCGTCTGACGGTAGTGACACAAAGGATAATATGAATATGATGAATGGTCTTATTGACGAAGCTCGGGAGCTATTTGAAACCGAAGGGAAGGTATATAACTATATCGGCTTATATAATCGAATTCGTGCTTCTGGCACACAGTTAAAAGTTCAAAATGGATTGATAATAAGTAATGAGAATTTTGATTATCTTGCAGCTTACCTTACGGTCACATGTTTTGCTGTTTCTGTGCCCATAATTTTTCTTCCTGCTGATTATGGACAGCTGGAAAGTGAATACTATAAACGGAAAAATACATCTGAGGCTTCTATCGATATATGTATAATTGTCGGTCAGGCTATCACTTTAACTTCATCTTTTGGCGACCTTAACGTTTCTGATGATCAAGCCGTTAGCGAAATTGTAGATCGTTATCTTGGTTTGGTTGATATGTTTAGAGCCATTTCTGATAGTGTCCTTGTGGCAAATTTCCCCATTGTAAGTGGCGCTTTCTTTGGTGTCAGTAGTAACGCCCCACGGTCGGTTAGCCGCAGAGTTCAGATGACAAATGTGCTGTTAGAGCAGAAGTGTCGTTCCATTGTTAATTGTGATGTTGTCGATTTATTTACATTGGTTACAGATGTTGGTCTGAAAAACTGGCACAATCATCGAGACTGGTATACTGCTAGGATTCCTGGTGGTGCTAAATATGGGGTTTTAATGGCAGGATTGTTCATTCCATTTTTACGTAAAAAATCGGGCCGTATTTATAAGGTGTTAGCGTTAGACTTTGACAATACTCTATGGGGTGGAGTAGCTGGTGAAGATGGGGTCGAAGGTGTAAAAGTTGGAGGTGGATATCCAGGGAATATTTATGAAGTCTTTCAAAACCATGTAAAGGGGCTAAGAGAAAGAGGAGTGATTCTGGTTGCGGCTAGCAAGAACAACCTTTCGGATGTGGAACTTATATTTGATAACCGCTCAGATATGAAATTAAGCCTATCAGATTTTTCAGCTGTCAAAGTAGATTGGAATGAAAAGTTCTCAAATATGAAAGATGCTGCTCTAGAACTTAATCTCGGCTTAGATTCATTTGTGTTTGTAGATGATAACCCTCTTGAAATAGATAAAGTTAGAGTCGTTGGGGCTGGGGTTGAGTGTATTCTTATGCCACAGCCGTCTGAGGATTTTTCTGAATTTTATAGAAATTTATACTCATACTTTCCCTTAGCGGATGTTACAGAAGAGGATAAGCTAAGATCGGAGATGTACTCGATTCAAAGGGAAAGGGATAATCTCCGTGATAAAGTCGAGTCTGTGCATGATTACATTCGCTCCATCGAACCCATAATTTCGATGAGCCTAGCTGATGACTCAACTCTTGATCGAGTAGTTCAGCTTCATGAAAAAACTAATCAATTTAACCTTACCACTGAACGCTTTGGGGCAAAAGATATTCAGGCATTCATTAATAATGACATTAAGCGGGTGTATGTTTTTTCTTTAGCGGATAAATTTGGTGACTTAGGCATCATATCTTCATCAATAATTGACGTTGATGTTTCGCTCGGAGAGGCGAGAATTGATTCATTTCTCATGTCCTGCAGAGCGATGGGGAGAAAGGCTGAGTATTCTATTCTTTCATTAATTATCACAGCCCTTAAAAAAGAAGGACTTAGAACGGTTATTGGCTTATACAAAGCGACTGAAAAAAATCTCCCAGCGAGTGATTTTTATGACAAGTTTGGCTTTGACGTTGCTGATGATGACTTATTATTAAAAAGAAAAACATACAAAATAAGCACGAATTTTTCGTGTACTAAACAGTTTATTGAAGACTTAGGAGTAAAGGTAAATGGAAGAATTTAGTATTAATAAGTTGAAAGACATTATAGCTAATGTTGTAGGTGTGGCTGTAAAAGATATAACGGACATTTCTGGAATGGACATAATGGGGCGTTGGGATAGTTTTGCTGTAGTTAATCTAGTTGTAGCTATTGAAGTTGAAGCAAATATAGAGGTGGGGCCAAACGAGCTGGAATATTTTAAAACCTACCAAGGGATCTTGTCGATATTAAGTACAAAGGGCATTAGAGTTGTCTCTTAAAGTTGGACTGATTTTTCGTACAATTAATCATTTGTCTTGTGAGCAGATATTGTCTCAATTGCTTCATCGATGTGGTGTGCGTGGATGGATGTTCCGTTCCAAGCCGAATCTCCGTCTCTTGCCGTTTTCTCCAAATATGGAATTCTTGCCCCGAGATATTATTAATCATAAATGGACTGAGACTGATCGACTGGAAGTGTTAGGGGTCTCCTTTGAGGTTGAAGATTTGATGCAGGAGGGTTTTGATCCTCAAGTAGGTGGCATTGTTTTGGATACCTTAAGTTATTTACGTTATATTCCACCTGCTAAAAAAAACAGTCATGATGTTTTTGTAAAAACGCTCTGTTATTTACGTAACTTTAGCCGCTATTGTCGCCAAAACTCTCGTTCAAAAGCTCGCTCAACAACGTTTAATTCTGTTGAGCGCGTATACTCCTTGTTGAAGTTTATGGGTAGTTATCAATTATTGATGAGTGCATCAGAGCGCAATGAAATAACTAGTAATATATTTGAGAACGTTTACGCGATATATCACGATCAAGAAGCTCGGCTTGGAGGTAATCACCACTTAAGGTGCTTGTTATGCTTAAGTTTAGTATTCGATTTATGTGAGGGAGATTCAGCTACTCTTCGAATTAAAAAACGAATTATCGCGAAGACAATTAAGGAGCTTGATAGTCAGTTTTTAAGTGATGGGATGCATTATGAGCTTTCGCCTGGTTATCATAGGTTGATGCTTATGGATATTCTCGATTATTTGGAGCTTTGTTCAGGGATAAATTCCTTGGTTCAGGAATATTTGCTACGTAAACTTCCAGAATACCTAAACGCTATGAGGTTTTTCAGTACGAAGGCTGGAAAAATCCCTCAGTTTAACGATAACCTTCCTGACTCGTTTCCCCCAATTGCTGATATTTTAGTTTATGCCGAAAAATTTGGTAGACCAAGTATCGTTAGTCTCTCAGACCTATGTGAGTCTGGTTTTTATAGTCTCAAAACTTCCGATCTACATGTCTATTTGAAAGCTGGATCTATCGGAGCGCATAATCAACTCGCCCATGCACACTCCGACAACCTTTCATTTGAATTGTTTGATGATGAGGGATGGGTTTGTGGAAACCTGCCAACCTCGTCCTACACTTCTGGGCCAGCTCGAAATATGACTCGTGCGGAGCCAGGGTCTAGTGCTCCTCAATTGAAAAGCTACTTTCAAGCTGAACATTGGGGGGTTTTTAGAGTTGGTAAATGTTCGCTTCGAAGCGAAGTTGTATTTGACTGCTCAGTTGATCCTTATAAAAAAATAACAGCCAGTCATATATATACTAATCACTCGGGGGAGGCAGTCGTAGAAAGAACTTTCAAGTCATCCGCTGAAGAAATACAGATTTCTACTACTGTAAAAAATAGTGATGATCACCTGACGCATTTGTTCGCAGCCAGTTCCTCTTCAGTTTCAATAGTTAATGAGTGTGAAGCTACTATACGTAGAAATAATCGCTTTTTGGTGATATCACTCGTAGGTTGTTCGTTCGAAAAAGATATTTTTTCCATATATTCTGACATCCATAAGGAAGAATATAAGTATCTTAAGTTGCGTAGTAGTTCAAATATAAGCTATATAAACTTAAACTTCAGTACTAATGGCTAATTAATAATATGCGTATTTTATTTTTGAGTTTTTATTTCAGCCCTGATCTATGTGCGGGTTCATTTAGAAATAGTGCTCTTCTCGAAAAGTTGGCCAATAAAATGCCCGCGGGATTTCATATTGATGTTGTTACTACACTGCCTAATCGGTACGCCGAATTTTCAGTGAACGCTCTGAGTGTTGAAAGCGGAATAAACTACACGGTCCATAGGATCCAGTTGCCTAGCCACCAAAGTGGAATGGTGGACCAGTCTAGTGCGTTCGTGAAATTTGCAATTGAAGCGTTCTTTATATCCAGAAGACATAAGTATGACCTCGTGTATGCTAGTAGCTCTCGCTTGATGACCGCTTCTTTAGGGGCATTGATTGCGCGATTCAGAAGTGTTCCACTGTATTTAGATATTCGTGATATTTTCGTTGATACTTTGAAGGACGTATTGCCTAGCCGTTTAGTCCTGATTTTACAACCAGTTTTTTCTATTATTGAGAAGTGGGCGTTTAAGAGGGCCACAACAATTAACCTAGTATCAGAGGGTTTCAAGCCCTATTTTGAAGCTCGATACCCTGGGAAAAATCTCACAATTTTTACTAATGGCATAGATAAGGAGTTTACAGAAACTGCTGGAATTACACCCATAAACTCTGAAAATAAATCAATCATAAGTGTTTTGTATGCTGGTAATGTTGGAGAAGGCCAGGGGTTACATAAAATAATTCCTCAGATTGCAGTGCGATTGAAACACCGAATACGTTTTAAAATAATTGGCGATGGAGGGCTTTTTAAAAAACTCAAAGATTCAATAAGCGATCTTGGTGCAGATAACGTTGACTTAGTACCTCCGATGGATCGCCAATGTCTTATTAAAGAATATGTGAAGGCAGATGTTCTTTTTTTACATCTGAATGATTATCCAGCATTTGAGAAGGTTTTGCCGTCTAAGCTATTCGAGTATGCTGCAATGAATAAACCCATATGGGCTGGATTGGGTGGTTATAGTTCAAAGTTTGTAAAGTCCGAAATCAGTGACTGTGCGCTATTTGCCCCAGCTAACATAGACGATGCAATAAAAAAGTTCGATGATTTGAATTTTTCTATAGAGCCCCGAGTTGAATTTATTCGGAAGTTTAATAGAGAAAAAATTATGAATGAAATGGCCATGGATATATTAGGGGTGATAAATGACGCCTAGAATCCTGTTTGCAAGTGTAAACGGCTGGCATTGTTGAAACATTAAGATTTTAATAATACATTAGTTTCGTTGATAATCAACGAAGTTCTGAGATCAGGAGGCTGGTTAAAATCCGCATACACAGAGCCTGAAGTTAGTTTGCGTTCAGGGTGGTTAAAGGCGCTGTGCAGCAGGATAAGCGTCCAGTATCACACACTCTCATTGGTTACAATGTCACGCAATAGGAGCCCAGCAATAGCTTTTGATCGACAATAATGAGTGTCCAAATATGGCATTAAACCGCATCACACCAATGATAAAATTGTGAGCTGCTTAGACCTTTAATTTTAACCGCATAGCGTAGATCTCGGGGCTTGCCCCCGAGCTGGATAGCGTACAATGGCGAAGGCTATTGTGGGGTGAGCAGTTCATGGAGTTACAGAGGAATACGCATCATGTTTTCCGATTAATGTATCATTTTGTGCGGATACCTAAATATCGGCGAAAAGTATTCAGTGAGCCTTACAGGAGCGAACTTAAAGCGATAATTCTCAAGATTGGATACGATTACGGCATAGATATAGTTGAGCTGGAAGTCCCCACAGACCACATCCATATGGTTGTAAGGTCTGTGCCAAAGCAATCACCATCTCAAATGATGCAGGTAATAAAGAGCATCTCTGCGCGGGAGTTTTTCAAACTACGCCCTTAAATAAAACGACAGTGTTTTTGGGGCGGTAAGCGTTGGACCCAAAGCTATTTTGTTGAAACTTTCGGCAACGCGAATGAAGATGATATTAGGGCTTATGTCCAAGATCAGCTTAAAGTAATGAGCGATGGTGAAGTACACGCTCAGCAGTTGGGGCTGTTTTAAAACTCGGCCGCTTGCGGCCGAGTAGTTTATCCTAGGTTATTAATTAATAGGGGATTGCCGTGTCAGCTATCTTGTAAAAGACCTTATGGCGTTAACATTAAATAAGGGTGAGTCTTTTCTAATAAATACATCCGGGTAAAATATTATTTCTAATGATAGCTAAATACTTAGTTTTTGCCTAAATTGGAGTGAAATTGTGAAGCTGATTTTAACCGGAACAACAGGCTTTGTTGGAAAACCTTTAATTGATAATTTATTATCCGAGCCTTATGTGGTTAAGGCGATTGTTCGTCAGTCGTCTTCGGAATTACCATTATCCGTTCATCAGATCGTCGTGGGTGATTTGGCCGGTTTGGCTTTGGATGATTCTTCTGGTTTTTTGAGAGATGCATTTAATGGTGTTGATGTTGTGGTACATGCTGCTGCTCGCGTGCATGTGATGAGCGATGATTCTTCTAATCCTTTGACTGAGTTTAGAAAAGTAAATCGTGATGCGACTTTGATTTTGGCGCGTTTAGCTGCTGAATCTGACGTTAAACGGTTTGTTTTTTTGAGTTCAATTAAAGTAAATGGTGAAATGACTAGGCATGATCAGCCTTTTACGCCGGATGATGTGCATGTGCCTGATGATCCTTATGGTTTGTCTAAGTATGAGGCCGAGCAAGGCTTATTAGCTTTGGCACAAGAAACAGGGATGGAAGTGGTGATTATTCGCCCTCCATTAGTTTATGGGCCAGGGGTCAAAGCTAATTTTGCCTCTATGATGAAATGGATGGATAAACCAGTGCTTTTACCATTCGGTGCCATTCATAACCAACGCTCTTTGGTGGCGTTGGATAATTTGGTGAGTTTTATTAGGTTGTGTACGGATCGAGAAAAATCACCGCTCGCGGCTAATCAAGTGTTTTTGATTTCTGATGGTGAGGATGTTTCTACCACGCAATTACTGAGAAAAGTTGGGCAATCCCTTAACCTTCAATCCCCTTCAGGTACAAATGCCTGGTTAGTGCCTGTTCCGGTTTCTATCATGACGTTTTTTGCTAAGCTTTTGGGTAAAGGGGATATAGCTAATCGTTTGTTTGGTTCTTTGCAGGTAGATAGTTCTAAAGCCCGTGATTTATTGGGTTGGGAACCGGTGATTACTATGGATGAGCAACTCGCCAAGATGTCTAAAGATACTTAAAGGCAGAGATTACCTAAGAAGTTCGGCGTAATGTAGAAAATGTATATATGAAGGTTGTGACTTTTAATGAAAAGACTCATTGATTTAACCCTGACGTTGGTTGCAGCGGCATTGTTATTGTTGCCTGTTCTCATGGTTTCTGTGTTGGTAAAGCTGACTTCAAAAGGCCCGGTTCTGTATTGGTCAGATCGAGTTGGCAAGAATAATTCTATTTTCAAAATGCCTAAATTCCGAAGTATGAAGGTTGATACTCCTGTAGTGGCAACTCATTTACTGGCTGATCCTAAAAGTGTTTTGACGCCAGTTGGTGATTTTTTACGCAAATCCAGTTTGGATGAATTGCCGCAACTGTGGTGTATTTTGAAAGGTGATATGAGTTTTGTTGGACCTCGCCCTGCGTTATTTAATCAAGATGATTTGATTGCTTTACGAACCGAAAAAGGTATCCATGAATTAATGCCTGGTTTAACTGGCTGGGCTCAAATCAATGGGCGTGACGAATTACCCATTCCCAAGAAAGTAGATTTGGATGTTGAGTATCTATATCATCAGTCGTTGTGGCTGGATATTAAGATTATTT
>Ga0075447_10000963_pt1 | contig 13828 bp, 13 predicted proteins | sample CoawatmetaG10DNA_FD_72352 | JGI IMG/M metagenome (GOLD analysis project Ga0075447, IMG submission 72352) | Marine microbial communities from the West Antarctic Peninsula - Coastal water metaG104-DNA | ecosystem: Environmental > Aquatic > Marine > Coastal | place: Atlantic Ocean: West Antarctic...
GGTTAAATCTTTAGACATAATTTATTTTGAAATCTTTATTATGATATTTTTAAAAAAAGTTCAGAAATAAATCTCTGCTAGACATTATTTTTTTTGTTTTTTAATTTTTAATATCCATAATGAAAATAATTATTACCGGTGGTTCTGGCTTTATCGGAAGTCATTTAGCTGATTCTCTTATTGAGTTGAATCATGAGGTTATCGTGATTGATAATCTCAGTATTGGAAGAATAGAAAATATTAGCCATCTATTGGAAAATCCTAATTTTACATTTGTGAAAGCTGATATTGTTGATTATGATTCAATTGAAAGTATCTTTAAGAATGTTGACTGGGTCTTTCATTTAGCAGCTCTGGCAGATATTGTTCCTTCAATTGAAAATCCTAAAGAGTACTATCTTTCTAATGTTAATGGGACATTCAATGTTTTAGAAGCATGCAAAAAATACAAAATCAAAAAAATAATATACACTGCATCATCGTCTTGCTATGGAATTCCAGATAATTATCCAACTAAAGAAACAGCTAAAATACTTCCTCAGTACCCATATGCCCTAACTAAAAATATTGGCGAGCAATTAGTTATGCATTGGTGTCAATTATACAATTTATCTGCTATATCTCTTCGTTTTTTTAATGTCTATGGCCCAAGAGCGAGGACATCAGGAACTTATGGTGCAGTTTTTGGTGTTTTCTTAGCTCAAAAGTTAGCTAATAAGCCTTACACAGTTGTAGGAGATGGAAATCAAACTCGTGATTTTACTTTTGTTTCAGATGTTGTGAGTGCACTCATTACTTCAGCTAAAAGCGATTTAAGTGGGGAAATTATTAATATTGGGTCAAATAACACATACAGTATAAATCACTTGGTTAAACTTTTGGGAGGTGATATTTCCTATATTCCAAAAAGACCTGGGGAGCCTGATTGCACATGGGCAAATATTTCTAAAGCTTCTCAATTATTGAATTGGAAACCAACAGTAACTCTAGAGGCTGGTGTTAAGATTTTGCTTGACAATATGGAGTACTGGGCAGATGCTCCAGTATGGGATGAAAAGTCTATTGCTGTTGCAACAAAGCAATGGTTTGAATATTTAGGTTAGAAATGAAACAAAAAATTAAAAACTTAGAAGAACTATCAAAACTTTTTTCTAAATTAAAGTCTGAGGGTAAAAAAATAGTCCATTGTCATGGTGTTTTTGATCTATTGCATGTTGGACATATTAAACATTTTAAAGAGGCTAAAACATTTGGTGATATTCTTGTAATTTCTATTACTCCAGATGAATTTGTAAATAAAGGCCCAGGAAGACCGGCCTTTTCAACATCACTTCGTTTAGAATCTTTATCTGAGTTAGAATCAGTTGACTATGTTGTTGCTAACAAATGGCCTACAGCTGAAGAAATTATAAAAATTATTGAGCCCGATATTTATTGCAAAGGACCAGATTATAAAAATCATTCTGAAGATATAACTGGGAAAATAGCAGATGAAGAGAATGCTATTAATTCAGTTGGTGGAAAGATAATGTACACAGATGATATCACCTTTAGCTCAAGCAGCTTGTTGAATAAATATGGCAATATGCATTCAAAAGAGCAAGAATTATTTATTCAAAATATTAGTGATAAATACAGTTTCGAAATGATTCATAAAAAAGTAGAAGATATAAGTAAATTAAAAGTACTCGTTATTGGTGAAACTATCATTGATCAATATGTCTTTTGTGAGGCTCTTGGTAAATCTGGTAAGGAGCCTGTTCTTGTCTTACGAGATTTAGAAACTCAAGAATATCTGGGTGGATCTCTTGCTATTGCTCGCCACTTAAGTAGTTTTTGTAAAACTGTTTCAGTATTAAGCTTCATAGGAAAAGATAATGAATATAAATCTTTTATCGAAAATAATATAGAAGAGAATATTTCTCTAAAACTTTTTAATAAAAGCGATTCTCCTACTATCGTTAAGCGCAGATTTGTAGATAATATTGATAGAAAAAAAGTATTGGGTGTTTATTCTATAAATGATAATTTACTTAAGGAAAGCGAAGAAAATCAATTTATAAAATCTTTTGATAAACTATCTAAAAATCATGATTTAATTATAATTTCTGATTATGGTCATGGAATTATAACTCCTAAAATTGCTGAACATATTTCTAATTCTGATAAGTTTGTGAGCTTGAATGCGCAGGTTAATGCTGCAAATATTGGAACTCACAATATAAGAAAATATCATGATGTTAATTGTTTAATCATTAATGAAAGTGAGTTGCGCCATGAGCTTAGACAGCGGGATGGTGATGTAGAAGAGATGGCTACTAGTCTAAAAAATATGGTTAATGCAAAATATATTGCTGTAACTCAAGGAAAGAATGGAGCTTTTTTATTAAACGATAATAATTCGCTAGTAAATTGCCCTGCATTTGCATCAGAAGTCGTTGATAAAGTTGGTTCAGGAGATGCTTTATTAGCATTATTATCAATTTTTATCTATAGTGGAGTTTCTGAAAATTTATCTCTATTTATTGCTTCTTTAGCTGCAGCTCAATCTGTAGAGACTGTTGGCAATAGCTCTAATGTTAGTAAAGTTTTACTTTTAAAAACCATTTCTCACTTGTTAAAATAAAATTATGTCAGACCATCAATTTATTAATAAATACCTTAAGGACTTTACTGAGATTCTTCAGCCTAATGATGAAACAACTGAAGAGTTAGTTAAAGTTCGAAATTTGCTATTAGAGGTTGCTAATAACAATAAAAAAGTTTTGATTTTTGGTAACGGTGGAAGTGCTGCAATTGCAAGTCATTTTAGCGTTGACCTCACTAAAAATGCTAAAATTAGATGCATAAACTTTAATGAAGCTAGCCTCATTACTTGCTTTGCCAATGATTATGGTTTTGAGCATTGGGCTGCAAAGGCTGTAGATTTTTATGGAGATGAAGGCGACTTACTTATTACTATTTCCTCTAGTGGCCAATCTCATAATATGATTAATGCTGTCAAAGCAGCCAGAAATGGTAATTTTCATTCAGTTATTACAATGTCAGGCTTTTTAGAGGACAACCCTTTGAATAAATTAGGTGATACTAATCTTTGGGTTAATAACAAATCTTATAATTTTGTTGAAAATATTCATCAAATTTGGCTTTTAGCAATTGTAGATTTAATAATTGGTAAAAGAGAGTATTCAGCTTAAATAATCTTAATATTGTAGGAAAAAAATTATGAAAAAAATATTTATAACTGGTGGTGCAGGATATGTTGGAGCAGTAATGGTTCCTCATCTTCTTGAGCAAGGTTTTGAAGTTACTGTTTTAGACCTTATGATTTATGGTGATCATGTTTTACCAAAACATAACAATTTAAATGCTATTAGAGGAGATATTAGAGATCAAGGCTTGTTAAAAAAAATTATTCCTGGTCATGATGCAGTAATTCACTTAGCATGTATTTCAAATGATCCTAGCTTTGAAATGAATCCTGATTTAGGTAAGAGTATAAATCTTGATGCCTTTAGACCTTTAGTAGATATTTCAAAAAAAGCAAATGTCAAGAGATTCTTCTACGCTTCTTCTTCTAGTGTTTATGGAATTAAAGACGAACCAAATGTTCATGAAGAAATGTTGTTAGAGCCTCTAACTGATTATTCTATATTTAAAGCTGACTGTGAAAAAATATTATCAGAATATCAATCTGATGAATTCACAACTACAACAATCCGTCCAGCTACAGTTTGTGGTTATTCTCCTCGTCAGCGCCTTGATGTTGTTGTTAATATCCTAACTAATCTTGCTTACCATAAACGAGAGATCTCAATTTTTGGTGGAGAACAACTTCGCCCAAATATTCATATTAAAGATATGGTTGAGGTTTATATGGTTTTACTTAGAGCTCCAAAGGAAAAGATTGCGGGGAAAATTTATAATGCAGGTTATGAGAATCATTCAGTTAAGGATATAGCGGAAACTGTGAAGAATGCTGTTGGAGATGATGTGAAACTAGTTACATCTCCTTCAGATGATAATCGCTCTTATCATGTTTCTTCTAAAAAAATTCAGACTGAACTAGGATTTATTGCGCAGCATACTATTAGAGATGCAGTAATAGATTTGTGTGAAGCTTTTGATAACGGCCTATTACCAAATTCTCTAGACAATGAAATGTACTTTAATATTAAAAGAATGAACACCTTGGAGCTAAGCTAATTATGAAAGTCAGGTACTCATATCTACCTCAACAATTTAATGATTGTGAAGATTTATGGCAAGATTTAAAAGATTTTGTTGCTACAGGAGATTTTACTTTAGGCGAGCCTTTAACTAAATTTGAAGAGAGTTTTGCCAAGCTAATTGGTACTAAATATGCAGTGGGTGTAAACTCCGGAACTGATGCAATTAAACTTTCTCTTAAGGCTCTAAATATTGGTCCAGGAGATGAAGTAATTACTGCAGCAAACACCTTTGTTGCGACTGTAGGTCCTATTTGTGAACTTGGAGCAACACCTGTTTTTGTAGACTGTAATGATACTTTTTGTATGGATACAGACCTAGTAGAGCAGATGATTACAGATAAAACAAAGGCTTTTTTGCCTGTTCATTACACTGGATATATGACTGACATGAGAGCAATGAATAAACTATCTGAAAAGTATGATATTCCTGTTATAGAGGATGCATGTCAATCAATTTTAGGTGCAATTGATGGAAAAAATGCTGGAACCTGGGGAAAAACTGGCGCTTTTTCTCTTCACCCTCTTAAGAATATAAATGTATGGTCTGATGGTGGTGTAATTGTTACAGATGACAAAGATCTTTATAAGAAACTCAGATTATTAAGGAATCATGGCTTTGAAAATCGTGACACAGTAGTCATGATGGGTTGTAATTCAAGATTAGATACAATTCAGGCTGTTGTAGGTAACTGGATATTACCACAAGCAAAATCTATATCTGATAGACGCATCGCAAATGCTAAGTATTTGGATAATGGACTTCAAAAAATAAATGAAATTTCTATTCCACCTAGGCCAGAAGATTTCAGATTAGTTTTTCACCTTTATATTGTTTTTGCAAAAGATAGAGATGGTCTTTTGAAGTTTTGCCTTAATAAAGGCATTGATGCAAAAATTCATTACCCTATTCCAATATATAAACAATCTGCTTTAGATTACTTAGGTTACAAGGATGGTGATTTTCCAGTTACTGATGCACATGTTGAAAAAATAATCACTTTTCCTTGTGATCAGCATCTAGAGCAAGGTCAATTAGACTATATTATTTCTACAGTAACTGAATATTATGCAAAGTAGTTCTAGAAGGATTCCCTATGTAAACCTTCAAAAACAGTGGATAGAAGAACGAGATGAATTGTTACCTATAATTGATAAAGTGCTTGAAAGTGCTCAATTTATTGGTGGTGATGAATTAGATAAATTTGAAGAAAACGTTGCTACACTTTGTGGAACAAAGTATGCATGTGGCTTAAATAGTGGGACAGACGCCTTAATGCTAGCTCTATCTTTATCTGGCATTAGAAAAGGTGATGAGGTCATAACGCCACCAAATTCTTTTATTGCATCTACTGCTGCAATTGTTCACTTAGGCGCAATACCTGTTTTTGTGGATGTTCTTCAAGATCAAAATATTGATCCTTCTATAATTGAAGCTGCTATCACCAAAAAAACTAAAGCAATAATGCCTGTTCACTTAACAGGAAGAATGTGTGATATGGATCCCATAATGGATATTGCCAAAAAGCATGGCTTAGTAGTTATTGAAGATGCTGCACAATCAGTTGGCTCTAAATATAAAGGAAAACTTAGTGGCTCAATTGGAAATGTTGGATGTTTTTCTACTCATCCATTAAAAAATTTAAACGCTTGTGGTGATGGAGGTTTTTTAACAACTAATGATGAAGTTATTTACAATAAGTCGAGGTCATATAGAAATCATGGAATGGTTAATAGAAATATAGTTGACCATTTTGGAAGCGTTACAAGGATGGATAATCTTCAAGCATCAATTTTGAACTATCGATTAACCAAACTGGAAGAGGTAACTCAAAAAAGAAGAAAAAATGCAAAGTCATATTTGGATGGCATTAATAATCAAAATTTGTTTATTCCAGAAGAAAAAAATAGTGAATACAACGTCTATCATACTTTTGTTATTCAAACTAAATATAGGGATGAACTTAAGGAGTATTTATCTATAAATGAAATTGATACTGCCATTCACTACCCTATTCCTATTCATCTTCAACCTGCTGCAAAAAAATTAGGCTATAAAGTTGGAGATTTTCCAGTTACTGAAAAACAGTCTAAAGAAATTTTGACTTTACCTATTAACCAATATCTCCAAAAAAATGATTTAGAAAGAATTATTGATGTTGTTAATAAATTTAAAAGTAAGGTTTAAAAAATGAATAGTACTTCAAAAGAGCTTTATTTTGCAATGTTACGAATCAGAATGGTTGAGGAGAAAATTGCAGAGTTATACTCAGAACAAGAAATGCGCTGTCCTGTTCATTTATCTATTGGTCAAGAGGCTGTTGCAGTAGGAGTTTGTGAGCATCTTGACCAAAAAGATATTGTGATGAGTGCTCATCGTGCTCATGCCCACTATTTAGCCAAGGGAGGGGATTTAAAATCTATGATAGCCGAGCTATACGGAAAATCAACTGGCTGCGCAATGGGCAAAGGTGGTTCAATGCATTTAGTGGACTTAAATAGTGGATTTTTTGCAGCAGTTCCAATAGTTGGAAGCACAATTCCAATAAGTGTTGGAGTTGCCTGGGCTTTCAAATTAAAAAAAAGTACTAATATAGTTGCAGTTTTTTTAGGCGATGGAGCGACAGAAGAAGGTGTTTTTTTTGAAAGCTTAGATTTTGCTAGTCTCAAAAATGTACCTATACTTTTTGTTTGTGAGAATAATTTCTACTCAGTTTATTCACAGCTTAATGTTCGTCAATCCCCGGATCGAAAGCTATCTGTCTTAGCTGAAAGCCATGGTATCAAATCTTATACTGGAGATGGTAATAATGTTGACCAAGTATCAGAGTTAACTAAAAAGGCTATTGAGCATATTAAAAATAATAATTCACCTGCTTTTATTGAACTTGATACATTTAGATGGCTTGAACATTGTGGCCCTAATGAGGATGATAATCTAGGTTATAGAAAAAAAGGAGAGCTAGATCAATGGGTAAAAAAAGATCCTATTAGTTCTTATATGGCTAAAATTGTCAAAAATCATGAATTAACTGAATTAGAGATCATAGAAAAAATAGAAGCCTTAACAACTGAAATAGATGAGGCTTTTAATTTTGCTAAGGAGAGTCCTTTTCCAGATCAAAGTCTTCTTAATCAACATATTTATAAGGATTAAGAATTTATGAGAGAATTAAATTACGCAAAAGCAATAAATGAAGCAATTGATTTTTGTTTAAAAGAAGATCATTCAGTTCTTGTTATTGGTCTTGGTGTTCCTGATCCCAAAGGTATTTTTGGAACAACAACTGGTCTTCAAGATAAATATGGCTCTGATCGTGTAATGGATATGCCATTAGCTGAAAATGGAATGACTGGTGTCATTATTGGAGCTTCATTGAATGGATATAGACCAATTTTGACTCACCAAAGGGTTGAATTTGCTCTCTTATCAATAGAGCAAATAGTAGACCAAGCTGCTAAGTGGTTCTATATGAATGCTGGACAACAGAATGTGCCAATTGTTATTCGGTTGATTATTGGAAGAGGTTGGGGTCAAGGCGCCCAACATTCTCAAAGTTTAGAGTCATGGTTTGCTCATATACCTGGTTTAAAAGTTGTAATGCCAGCAAATGCATATGATGCAAAAGGCTTATTAATTTCAAGTGTAGAAGATAATAATCCTGTTATTTTTATAGAGCATCGATGGCTACATAATACAATTGATTATGTTCCAGATGAGGGCTATAGGATTCCTATTGGAAAGGCTAAGGTGGTTAGAAAAGGAAGTGATATTTCAATTATTGCGCACTCATATATGGTCTTGGAGTCTATTAAATGCTCAGAAGTACTCGCTAGTCAGGGTATTTCAATTGAAGTTGTAGATTTGCGTTCTATTAGCCCTTTAGATGCTAAAACCATATTGAATTCAGTTTCAAAAACTAAGCGTTTAATTGTTGCTGATAATGGTTGGGTTAATTTTGGGGTTAGTGCAGAAATAATATCAATTGTTACTGAAAATATTTTTGAAAAAATGCTCTGCGCACCTGAGAGAATTGGTATGAATAATTCACCAAGTCCAAGCACAAGAGCGCTAGCAAATAACTTTTATCCAAGATCAATTAATATAGCTAAAATAGCATGTAAAATGCTTAATAAATCTATTGATCTAGAGGTTTTATTTCCAAAATCTGATTTGCCAGAAGATATACCAGATCCTGCTTTTAATGGTCCTTTCTAATGCAAATAAAATGGAGTTTCAAATGAACAAAGGAATCAATCTTAGTTATTCAAATACTGATAGTCCTTCAACAGGATTATCATGGGTTAATATGACTAGAGATAAAAGAGTTTCACTCTTAGAAAACTCAATTAAACTATTTTCTCCAGAAATTGATATCAATGTAATCGATGCTCAAGAAAATGGACAAGTTTCAATTCTTATTAAATCTTCAATTGAAATAAATGATCGTGGTGCTTTTTTACTGAATCTAGAAGATCATCTAAAAAGCACAATAGATATAGGAATTAATATATGGCATGAAGCGCTTGGTGATAAAAGCTCTCTAAGAAATTTAAGAGGAATTGAGGTTTTATCATGAGTGATTCAGTAATGACTAATGATGGTGAGTTGATATTAGACTCTCACAAGCTGTCCCATCATATGGATCGAGTTAATGCGTGGGAGAATGGAGAAAGAATTGGTCCTGTAACAGTTGATATGTCATTAACAAGAGCATGTGGTGCAATGTGTTCCTTTTGTTATGCAATGATGCAAGAACCTCAAGAAAGACGTGGTATAAAGACAGATCATATTCTACATTTATTAGATGATTTTGCTGAAGTTGGGGTTAAGGGTGTTTCCTTAGTCTCTGATGGAGAAAGTACGTTATCAAAATCCTATGTGCCATTCATTCAACATGCAGCGAGTCTTGGTATTAATATTGGAAATGCAACAAATGGATGGGAATGGGGACCTGAAAAAAGTGAACAAGTTTTGCCTCATATGAGCTGGATAAGATTTACTGTTGCAGCTGGTACACCAGAGAGATATGCAGAAATAATGTACAAAGGTCCTGAACATACAGAAGTATTTGACAAAGCAATGAAAAATATTAGACATGCAGTTGCTTACAAGAAAAAACATAATCTCAGTGTTACTCTTGGTATACAAATGGTTCTAATGCCTGAATTTGAAGATGAAATCATACCGTTTGCAAAGTTAGGAGTTGAATTAGGAGTTGATTATGCAGTTATCAAGCATTGCTCTGATGATGAGTATCAGACATTAGGAATTGATTACAGTAAATATGAGGCAATGTATGAATTACTTGATCAAGCTGAAGCCCTTAGTACATCTAAAACTAAGATAATAGTGAAATGGGATAAGATTAAAGACAAAGGAAAGCCATCATATAAGAGATTTTATGGCCCAGCATTTTTATTACAAATTAGTGGAAGTGGATTAGTTGCTCCTTCTGGAATGTTTTTTAATGCCAGATATTCTAAACTCCATATTGGTAATTTTACTAATGAGAGATTTATTGATATTTTTAATTCTGAACGATATTGGCGAGCAATGAACTACCTTGCCTCACCATCATTTGATGCTCAGACCATGATGGGGACTCTTCCAATTCAACATTATGTTAGTACTGCCTTAGATAATCATATTAAAGGCACTAATAAAATTCAGGGTGCTAATGGTAAAAAACCATTGCATGTAAATTTTTTATAGAATTTTGAAATATATCAAGTTTTATAATCTATTTTTTATTAAAATAAAAGCTTATTAATTTACTTTATTTTCAACCTACAAGGATTCATTGTATGAAAAATTATGATTCAGAGTGTGGCCCTTCTAATGCAGAAAAATTATTAGCAGAAGATGGAGTAATAGTTTTAAAAAACTTAATACCCGAAAATTATATAAATGCGGTTAGGGAAGAGTATGACGAACTCGATTCAACTCTTGATACTGATGAAATAGTTAAAGATAAACCACTTATTGTTTTTTGGAGGCATGTATTGGGAGACACAAAACGTATTACAACTTTTGATCATTTTCCAACATTATGGAGTCTAATTAATGAAGTCATAGTCCCCTCATTAAGAGAAAATTTACCAACAAAAGTGTCTAAATTACAACTATTAGAGACAATTATTTTCAACAAGCCAGCAAAAATTAGCAACACATTAAATTGGCATCAAGATGTGGCTTATTTTCCTCTTAAGCCAAATAACCAAATAGCTGTATGGATTCCCTTTGATGAAATTACAAAGGATAAAGGTGCTATGGTTTATGCATTAGGTTCTCATAAAGGTGGTATCAGAGGTTCAGTAAACTTACATACTAAGGAAAAGTTTGAAAATGAAGATCGAAAGCTTATCCCTGACGATCCAGAAGATGAGGGTTACAAGGTAAGGGTTATGGAAATGAGCCAAAATGACATGATTATTCATGATGGTTACACATGGCATTATTCTGGTCCAAATATTGTAGATGGCTATAATCGAAGAGGCTTATCTGTAAGATTTATTATTGAAGAGGCATTATTTGATCCAAGGCCTGGTCAGGGAGCAGCATTTACTAAGCAAATTGATGTACAGCCAGGTGAGATTGTACAAGGAAAGCCTTTTCCAGATCTTTAATAATTAAATATCACTTCAGTAGATTTAATATTAATATAATCTAAATTTATTTCATTAATTCAAACCACTTATAATTTTAATATATGAATTTATCATAGTATCAAGATCAAAGCCTTTATGATGTTGAGATGATAAACCACCAAACTTAGGTTTAGGCTCAGAAGAAGGGAAAAGGTCGGAACTGACCGGCAACACCATGCTATCTTTATTGAATGGGGTTAAAATCTTAACCATAAAATCATACATGCTTATTCTTTTTGATGAATTTAAATGAATAATATTAGGGAAGCTTTTAAAGTTATCTATAACATTTTCTATAATCCAATTTGCAACGAATGGAGTGTAAATTGGAGTGGTGTAAATATCATTAGAAACTTTAATATTGTCATCATTGAATGCAGTACTAGTAAGTTTTGAAATTATTTGATTTTTATGAGTACTTCCAAACAATAAAGGTAATCGTACTAAGTAAAAATTTTCGGATTTGAGGCATTCACCTAGTCTTTTAGTGAGACCATATGTTGTGTTAGGAATGGCAATGTCATTTTCAAAATTTTTTATTTTAATATCATCACATGCAAAAGAACATTCAGTACTAATCTGAATGAATGAAATATTATTTTCTTTTGAAATAGTAAATAATTTATTTGGGAAAAAAGAGTTAATTTCAAGAGCTAATTCAGTATTATTCTTACAATTTTCAATACCTAAAAATGCAATACAATTAATTATTACGTTTACTTTTAAGTTATTAATAAATTTTTCAAGTGCATTAATATTAATAGTAATATCCAGTTCACTTCTAGTAATAGGAATAAATTCAATTCCTTTGTCAGATAATTGACTACATATTTCACTACCTAAAGAGCCATTTGCCCCTAACACCATTATTTTCATTTCGAGTCAAAATTCCATTATAAATTTATTAATGAGATGATACCAATTAATAGGAAAATAGTAAAACTGATATAAGTTAAAGCATAAAGAAAAAAGCAATTTAAATAAAAGTTTAATAAAGTGTATTTAAAGAAATTAGCTTCCGGTTTAACTTTTTTTAACAGATGAGTTACAATAAAAAAACCCCATTGAACTTAGAGTTCGGAATATAAAGCGATTGATCTCATTTTCAGACGGTTTATTAAATTCAGAAGAAGATAAAAGTAATTCAAGAATTTCTTCTGCTCTTGATATAAATAAATTCTTATTGTTTACTAAATCTTTATTAGGATTTCTAGTAAAGTCTGACAAATAATCTTTATAAAACTCTTTAGTTGCTTCTAAAATTTCAATTGGAGAATTTTCTATAAAAGTAATATTTTTCTGTGAAAAGCCCTCACTATCGGTATATGTAAAAGGCAAGGCAAGTCTTTCACTTAACATATTTACTTCTCCAATACCATCTATTGAAATTTTTTTCAGAAGACCTCTATCACAAGATTTCATTTGAATGCCAAAAAGCCAGTCATACATATTTAATAGAAGAGCTGGTTTTTGAAATAAGAGTGCAGCATCATATGGTCCTGATTGCATTCCAATAAAAAATTCACAATTTTTTAATAATAATAAATCTAGTAAATCTCCTCTTGATTTCGATTCATAAGTATCTATCTCAATAAACTTATTATCTTTCATAGAACACATTTGCTTTAATTTACCTCCAATTCTTATTACTGTAAAGCCCTCATCAATCAACATTTTAATTGCTGGAATATAGTTATTAATATTAGCGTTGCGATATGGCCTCCTATCATCATCTCCATAAAAGCCACTATCACGAACATGCAAGCACACATACTTAGAATCAACTTGGCTCATTAATTTCTCAAATTTAATTTTTTCTTGAATTTTATTAATCAAATTTATTTTTGGAGGAGGCATAGTTATAAGCTCTTTTAATATTAAGTCATCTCTATAATGCTTAAAACCATTTCCCTTAATATGCAATGCTGGCCAAAAAGAATAGCGGCCCAATTGTGGGAAAAAGTATCTCTCATGAAGAGTAATTTTAAAATATTTCTTTAAAGTAATTGCAAGAAACCTTTTAACGAAAAAAATTAAATTTACTATAAAAGAGAAAATGTACTTTAAAAATAATTCAATATTATTAAATTTATATCCAAAATCTAGATTAAAAAGCTCTGGGTTACAGATCTGGTAGCCTAAAATCTGTGTAAATCGTGCAGGTGCAATAACTACTAGTTTACGTTTCATTACTCTAGCCCTTGCATATGCCCATAATATTTCTTCTGCAGCATTTCCATAAGAATAGAAAAGTGGGGTAACAAAAAAATATTTTTTTGTAATATATCTAAAAGGATTTACCAAGCTCCCCAACCTCCATCAACTAATAAATTTTGTCCCGTCATATACTTAGACATATCACTAGATAAGTATGCAACTACTCCACGGAAGTCATCTTCGGTTGCCATTCGTCCTAAAGGTGTTTTATTTTCATATCGTTTAACAAAAACCTTAGGTTGATTTCTATAAATACCGCCTGGTGATATCGAATTAACACGAATATTTGGTGCCAAAGTAGTTGAGAGCCATCTTGTAAATTGAATAACGCCACCTTTTGATGCCCCATAAGCAGCAGGATTGCCCATATCTGTTTCTTTATACATACTCCAATCAGGACCATATAATCCATAAGTTGAGGCTATATTGATTATTGTGGCTCCTTCAGATAGTTTTAAAATTGGAGTTAAGCTTTGACAAATATCAAATATTGCAGTTAAATTGACCTCAAGGGCACGCCTCCAAGTTTCAATAGTTTGGTCTTCAAAAGGAACATTCCAGCCTTCAAGATTTGATGCTCCAACAAAAGCAGCATTATTAATAAGAATATTAATTTCTTTTCCAGAAGTCTTAATACTAGTAATTAAGCTACTTCGTTTTGATTGCTGCTCTAAATCACAATAATATGAATCAACTTTTACTCCCCATTTATTAGTAAGATCGTTACTAAG
>Ga0075447_10000964_pt1 | contig 13813 bp, 6 predicted proteins | sample CoawatmetaG10DNA_FD_72352 | JGI IMG/M metagenome (GOLD analysis project Ga0075447, IMG submission 72352) | Marine microbial communities from the West Antarctic Peninsula - Coastal water metaG104-DNA | ecosystem: Environmental > Aquatic > Marine > Coastal | place: Atlantic Ocean: West Antarctic...
CGCCCGATTCGCCAAAATCAACGCCAATATAGCTATATAGGGTTTTACCCGTTTCATCATCTGCCTGCTTAAAACCAATCCGATCACGTGGAATTTCTAAACCATCGAGGCTGAGTCTCGGCGTCAAGCGACTATCGAGATCGAGTCGAACAGCAGAGATTCTAAGGGATAAACTATCACCGCTCGCAAATGACAGAATGCCCTGCTGATCGGCGGCATGCTGGCCAGCTACGACAACCTCCTCTGATTCCACTTCAACCGGATCCCACGTGCCGACCGCCACCGCCGAGGTCTGGTTACGAATTTTGTTTGAGCCAACAACGATCTCATTTGGCTCAGTACGTCCACTTGGTGTACCGGGCGACGTGTAGTAAAGCCGTGCACTACTGATCTGTGGTTTGGCTTTGGTCTGCTGTTTACCCTCAGCCGTGCTCAATTTGGCTGCAACAGTTTCAGTCACAACCACAATGTCGACCCGGCGGTTCGCCGCACGCCCTTGTTTTGATGAGTTATTAACAATTGGCTCACGATCGCCAATCCCAAACACCTGCACTTGATCAGTGGCGAGCTGCAGGTTGCGTTTCAAGAAGTTAGCCACTGTATCAGCACGTGCGAGAGACAGTGCTGCGTTATCTTTGTATTGTTTTCGATTTTTTGGCGCAATCGGCACATTGTCCGAATGTCCCTTTACCTCAATACCGAGCACGGTAGCGTCTTTTAGTTTATAGACGGTTTCGTACATCAACTTCAGATCAGCATCAGACAGGGTTGCACTGCGGGTACCAAACGATGGTCGTAATGTGAGTGATTGACGCTCGATAGTAGGCTTGGGTTTTGCCATTTGTTTACTCTTTAGGCTCAGCGTCACCTGATTGTCTCGGCTCGCATCAAGCTCGAACACGTACCCAACCATGGAGCGTTTCGCACCTACGGTTTCGCCGTTAACTTTGCTTGAGCCGGCGACAATTTCGTAGCCCCTAGGCGCTCTATAGGTGGTTTTAAGCTTACTTAGTTCAACTAATTCTGGCACACGAACGTCGATCACCACATCGGTTTGGTCTTCTCTTTCTATAAGCTGCTGCGTGACAGAGACGTCGCCTTGAGGTTCGGGTCGCTCTTGCAAATGGAAGTCAACGCGCCAAACTGAACCACCTTTAACGTCAACAAATTGTGAAAAGCCGCGACCCGCATGTCGATTGTTACCTTCGCAAATGTTGATCTCATAACGCTCTGGAATCGATTCTTTGTCAATCTGAACAACATGTGTACCAGGCTCAATGCCCTCAATATGCCATTGACCATCTTGGTCAGTCAGCACCGTCGTGCCATCTTCAAGATACAAGCGGATATCAGCGAGACCTAAGTTTGGTTGCGTTGCAATTTCCTCGGACACTGCCGCATCTGAGGCACTTTCCGTCATGTCATCCGTCGATAAACCTTTAGCGCTATCCGCCTCACAGGCAGCCAACGACACCCTACCAACAACAATGGCTTTGCTTTGTAGAAAGTCTTCAACGACTCTGACTGAGTACTCAGCTGTATTTGAGACGAGAATACGCGGGCCGGAAACTGATGCGATATTGACCGCATCGCCTGGCTCAGCGCCAACGGTCACTTCGGCAACGTAGGTTAACTGCGCATCCGAATCGACGCTAATAAATGAAACTAACAGCTCTCTAGCGGATGTTTGTATAGGATCCTCAACCTGCACGCCGTTAATCTTCATCGACCCTGGCACATAACGGAATCCTTTCGGCATAAAATCAGCGACGTCAATCTGACCTATCGGTCCTTCGACTTGGTTCGACAAACCAATGGCGTACTGAATAAAGTCACCCGGTGCGACCGTTGATTTATTACCGGACTTGGTCACCGCAACGTCTGCTGTAACAGGGTCAGCGGGCAAATCAATACGGAGTGCAGGGCCAATCGGCACAAAGAAAACATCGCCTCTCGAGCCATTAGTGACATCGTAGGGACCACCTGGTACGGAAAGCAGTTCCTCATCAGACTTGACTGTAGGGAAGGTATAGTCCTCGGGCAGGCCTTCTACCACCAATTGATAATTACCTGATTCAACGAATGGAAAACGATAGTTACCCGGTGCAAAATCATAAGCCAAACCCGATTCATCAACGGTGCCTGCACCGGTGACTAACACATTTGCATAAGGCGCGAATGCAGGCCCGTCACCAAACACTTCCGCGGGCAAACCTGTATCAACATTCAGCAACCGGATAGTAACGCCGTCGATAGGCGCACCTGACAACGTATCAAACAAAATACCAAAGGGGTCGACCAAAATACGTGATTCAGAGGTGTCGGTTTGGTTGAACGCATCGGTGTAAACCGTCTCAATCGGTTCATTCTGCGCAACGCCCAACATACAATTGTTCGAGCTCTCGGTCTCATCTGCACTCGACTGAATGTAACCGACAAAAACACCGGTATCGACACCGGTTTCCTCAAGAATCAAGAACTCAATCTCGTTCAATACGCCTACCGATAGTTCAATATTTACGGTGTCTATCTTTGTTGCGTCGGCATTCTGATCGAAGTCGGTGACGCGAATAAAAACAGGCTGGCCCGCCTTATAAACGTCGGTCGGTGCTAAGTTCACCGTGCCCGGCACAGGCACCGGCGTATCACCGGCCCGACCTAACTCCACCAGTTCACTGCCAGAACCTGCAACACATCGCGTAGCACCGACTTGAACGGGCGTACCAAAAGAGGGGTTAGCGCTGTACTGCAGAAACTCAATACTCGAGGGTGTCGGGTCATCGGGTTGATTTTCAACAATGCGTCTAAGAGGAATGTCAATTGCACCTAGAGCACCACCAGCGAAACTGAAAACGTCACCCCTTGAACCCTCACGTAATGAAAAACCTGCGGGCAAGCTCGATTCTTGGCCGTCCTCATAGGCAAATATTTCGTAGGCTTTTGGATTGAAAAGTTCAAAGCGATAGTTACCGGCCGCAACAACGGGGAATCGATACTCACCTGATCGGAAGTCGTAAAATACACCCGCTTTGTCTCGTAGCGCTTCACCTGTTTTTAAGGCAGAAGAAAAAGATGCAAAGTCAGCGCCATCGCCAAAAACGGTCGCAGCTTGATCGGTGTCCGCGTTAACCAAGATAATTATCATGCCGGATATCAACTGACCGGTTTCCGCATCAAATACTCGACTGGTTGGCGAGAAGCCGGCCTTACCCGACGATCGATCCGACGCATCGAGAGCATCAATATAAGCTGCGGTCACGGTTTCACCCGAGGCAACGCTCAACGCGCAATCGTTTGCCGCACTCGCGCCAATCGTCGTCGAAAGATAACCGATAAATTCACCGCTGGCTAACTCGGTCTCTCTTAGCGTTAAGGTTTCTGCGTCGCGGCTTATGTTGCCAGAGACAATCACCTCGATGAAATCAATTCGGCGCGGGCTTAGGTTTTTGTCCGTGTCTTTAACTTTAACCACGAGTAAGCCGCCAATTTCAACAATGCTTGCCTCAGAAAATTGGTTAGCACCCGGCAGAATAAAGCTATCTGAAAATGCAGGACTAATCACCACGGGGTTAGTCGGCGAGGCGCAAGACTGTGCATCCAGCGCAAGCGTGTCAACCCCGGTTGGATCGATTTGAAACAGTTGCAAAGCCGACGGTGTTGGCGGGATATCCGCCACATTAGTCACAACCAGAATGTCGGTTGAAATGGTCAAGCCACCAGAGTCTGTTGCGGTCACCGTCACCGTGACCTTTTCATTAAGATCAAGACTCTGGTCATCTTTGAGCTTTAACTCGGCATTCGCGGTGACCTCAAATCGATCATCCGACACGGTAAAAGTATGGGTGTCAGCGATGTCTTCGTCCAGAACAGTCAAGTCACCGACGATTTCGCCCGGTGTATTGTCTTGCACTAAGCTGCCGTTGATATCGATTTTTGTCGGCGCTTCATTTACGTCGATGACGCTGACATTGACAAAAAGGACTTTCGTCTCGCCTGTTGAATTGACTGTTACTGAAATGGTGACGCGAAACTGGTCAGTTTCCTCAAAATTAAAGGCAAACCCGCCAACGAGTCGAAGCTGGTTACTTACAACGACAAAACTTGGATCGTTGCTAACCAGTGTCATACTTTCAAGAGAGATAGTGTCTGAAGAGGTTAGACTAAATGCAGTTAAGTCACCGATCAAGACACCAGGCTGATTCTCCTCTGCTTGATTAGGCGACAACTCAAGCCCAACATCGTCAAGATCGATATTATTGTCCGTGCTGCGGATACGCACCGATACAACAGAAATGAGCCTAACCTCATCACCCAGAAATAGGGTTGCGGCACTAGGAATAATGTCGCCGGGTGTCGGTGGAATTGCTTGAGCTGCACCCGCTAAAAATATGACTAAAAAGAGAACTAAATGACGAAATTTAGACGCAAAAATGTGCGGCCACGTAGTCGCTGACCGTCTGCAATTGCCGAATGAGCTTGCAGCACTGGCTTGCATGGGTTGTCCTATTCCACCGTGACTCGAAACGTCACCACAGCTGTATTACCAGCACCAATCGTGCCAGTTGCTATCGCTTCTGCTGTTCGCCCGGTGTCGTCGTCAATCAACATCCCTGGCGCTATCAGTGGCGAGGCGATGCCATCCGCATTGACCGTAATCGTATTCAGACGGCTCGAGTTTGCGTTGTAAAGTGTGAAGATCGGCACAGGGTCTGACACTCTGACATCGCTCAAACTTGTTCCGAGTGGCGCGATGACTCTTATGGCGTACTCCAAAACATCGCCACGTGTCGCCAAAACGGTATCTGTCTCATCGGTAAAATAAACCTCACCATTTATTGTCACCGCGTCAGCTACATCACCGTTAGGCGTCGTTACATTACGGACGAACTTTTTAAAATTGACCGCTACAACGTTGGTTGTATGGAGCACGTCGATTGACTCTGAACCGCTGTTGGTAACCGTCACCCGAGTCTGAATCGAACCTGGTGCTGCGGTGGTTAAGTTGCCAACAGTGGGGATTCGTAAAACAACTTCGCGTCTTTCAGCGATGAGCGTGCCGAACGGCACCATGACAGCAAGCGGCTGCGAGAAGTTAATGGTTTTGTCATTGCCGTTTCCATTATCAACGACTGAGGCAATATCATATTCTGCCCCGTTGATAACGACCTTGTCGCCACCAAGCAAACCGTTAACGGACGAGCCCGCAGTACCATCGTAGGGCACCAGAATACTCGTTGCGCCCGCCGATGCCTGAGCAAACGCTGCAGTTGCGCCAAGGCTCACGCTATTCGTAATAATTGCATCAACTAAAAACACAGCCGGTTGATTATTGGTAACGTCGGTAGGGGTCGAGAAACTTGCTAATGGGTAAGCATCTTCACCGTTTGCATTGGCTGTAAAAAAGAGCGTAATTTGACTAGACTGTTGCTCTGCAACCGTCACTGTGACGGGTACATCAATGTTGGGGGATGCGGTTTTAAGGATAACTTTGACATTCACCGATACAACAATGGGCGCCGACAAACCGGTATAGGTTAGAGTCGCCGCCGCTTTAATATCGGTGTTGGCAGGTGCAACAGCAAAGACGGATTGGCAAAATGCACTTAGTAGCAGGACCGCTATCAAGTACTTGATATTTCGCACAATCATTACGCTGTCCTGGTCGAGGGTTTGAGTTCTATCGAGTTCGTGAACGGCCAGCGCTAGATGCGCTGGCCGTGAGTCTTTTACTGAACGGTAACTGTGTAAATTAGAAGATAGTAATCATCACCGGTTAGCGTCCCGCCGTCAGCAGCGTCACCAAATGTACCGTTACCATCGGAAGTACCGCCTGGATAGAAGTAGAGGCTTCGTCCGCCCGTGTCGAACTCTACCTGATCATCGGCAGTTGCATCGGTCGTACCGGTCCAGGCACCGTTTTTGTTGTCCGCGGTAAACACAACCAGATTTTCTGCGGTTCCTTCGTTAGCGTCAGTTCCAAATAACGTGAAATCAGCAATCGGCTCTTGCATAATTACGGTCGATGTAGTGCTGCCATCACCGTTATTAATCACGATCAAGTATTCCAATGTATCACCGGGATCAGCAGTCACAGCACCTGATTCGCAGAATGAGTTGGTGTCAGCTGATCCAGAATTTAGTGTGCCCAAATTCGTCGCAGTAATGGTATCTGCCACAGGTAGCGCCGCCGCAACTGCAACCAACGCTGATGAAGCAGGGCCACAGGTCACATTATAAGTTGCGCCTGTATTCGTTATGTTTTTAACAAACTTGTTGATTGTTAATGCGGCAACAACTTCTACTGTGAAGACACGTGCTACAGACTGGATAGCAGTACCCGCAGGTGTTGTGTTTGATTCAATGTTCGTCTGTACAGCAATTGTCTGCGTTGCAGGCAAACCTAAAATAGGAGTCGCAGCATCTGGGTCTAACGTCAAAGTGAAAGATTTAGATTCGCCGATAACCGTGCCGAGGGCTGGAACAGTTGTAAGGCCAACACCGTCACATGAATAAATTTCGATCACCGACGTCGCACCGGCTGGGCTACCTTGATTGGTTGCAGAACTGTTATCAGTAGTAATATCTACTAGGCACTCAACAGTACCTGTTTCAAGATAAACTGTATCACCCGACACTAAACCGTTCACACCGGTCGCACTCAGACCTGTGTCATCATCATTTGGCACTGTCGCTAGACATTCTGCACCTGCTACAGTGGTGTGAACACAATCATCGAATCCAGTTGTTGAAAAAACTGTTGTCGCGCCTAATTCTAGGGTGCTTGTCGATAGGGCGAGTTCACTCGCCAACAAATTATCTGAGTAGAAGTCACTACAGGTCAGACCATCGTTCGCCAAGTTGTCACAAACTGGTGAAGGAAAAACGGTAATGTCATACGTATCAGGACCATTAGCGTTAGCATAAATGGCGTATGTGACTACGGCTGTACCATCTTCATCGATGGTTGCTGGGTCAGTCGCCGATCCAACAAAGTTCGGGGCCGCCGCAACCAAATTCACGGTGACCAGCGCAAAAGCTGTTTCATCAGCGCCCTGGTCGAAGCTCAAGGTGACGTTCGACACAATTGTTGAGTTTGCAGCCGTGTTAGCCAGCGCACTTTGTCCACCGATACCGAGTGCTATCAGTAGAAAAAAGCCTAACAGTCGTTTGTTTATATTCATCATCAATCTCACTTGTCTTTATTCAATCCGCCAACAAAATGTTTACGAAACGTTAGGTATTCGGCAAGCCGCTATTGGACTTGCACTTTATAAATAATATAAACAAAGTCACCGTTAGTTAGGGAAGTCTGCGCTTCTTCATCGCCCGCTGCCGCTTGATCATTGTTTGTAGCATTGGCGTATATGTAAATAGTGGTTAGTGGCGTTGTAGTATCAACATCAACCTCATCATTATCGCCCGTAAACGCATCACCTTGTGCTGTGTAGGTGCCGTTTCCCGATGAATCGGTACTTACTCTGACGCTGTCGCCTATATAATTGACGAACTGAGGCACAATATCCGTCACCTTCACTGCGGCGGTATCGCTACCGGAACCGTTCTCCACGACAATCAAGTATTCAAGAAATTCACCAGGGGCTGCCTCAACTGTTGCGGTTGGACAAAAATTTGAACTATCTTCGGAGGCATTTGAGATAGGGAATTGAGCAAGGTCAAAAGAACAACCCGTACCGTTTGGGGTGGTTATATTCTTCACGTATTTATCCACTGTCAAAGTGAACGCGGTTAAAGTGATATCTATGGAGTCAGTGTTTCCGTCAACATCAAGCACGATTGTGATTACTTCAGAACCACCCGGCGCAGGTGATTGGGTTCCACCAACACTTGGGTCGAAAACCATTGTCACGTCGAGTTGTTCAAAAATTGTGGAGCCTTCCGCCAGTCCGGTTGGGTTGGCCGTACAATCAAATAGCTGCAGCGTTGTTTCGGCGTTTGAACCTGAAGCAGTCCCTTGAGGGCCTGGATCTGTTAGAACAGTTACAGAGCAGACCTCTCCCCCTATGACCACTTCACTTGTGTCAGATATACCGTTAACTCCCCCACCCGAGGCGGCGTCATTCGGAACAGTAATTACACAATCGGAAGGTGTAGCAGCTGTACAATCTGTCAAACCGGTATCTGAGTAATATGTCGTTGCACCAAGACTGAGAGAATCACCTGATGAGAAAAGTGTTCCTGGCAAGGGGCCGACAGCTGGACCAACGTACAAGAGTACTTCTTCACCATCAGTGAGTCCCGCAGTAGTTGCAGGAAAGACAGTATTACAGGTCGATGTACAACTGCTGCTCGCATCTAATGTGAAAGTGTGAGCCGTTGGACCGTTTGAGGCTGAAGTAAGTGTAAACACAGTACTTGATGTTCCAGTCGAGGCGATCGTGGCTGGCACTGGTGAGCCGGCCGAAATATTCGGCGCTACCTCAATCAATTTAACAGTGACATAAACTGCAGCGGTATCAGAACCACCGGTATAGGTCACCGTAACCTGATTCTGAATTCTCGCGTTCGCAGCTGTACTAGCCGACGCCTGCTGCGCGATTGAAAACCCGACAACGACTGACATAAGCGCCAGGCATTTTACGAACCACTTCCTTGTAGATACTTTATTTGCCATAACCCTGATCCCCAAAATTACTTAACTTTTACCTTGAATGTCAGCTCACCGCTCTGACCCGGCTCAATCTGACCGATGACCCAACGAATATTGGTGTATCGATCGGCATTTGCTGTTCTTTGTTCTGTACCGCCACCAAACACTTTGGCTTGGTAGATAACTTCGCCGTCGACGTGAAAGGTTGAACCGCCGTCAGCTGAAAACTCTATCGCTTCGCCCATCGCACTGTTCGGCACATAAAGAGTCTCAGATGCAATGGGGTTATTAACGATGACCGATGTGGCTGGTTCATCGCCCTCGTTTACAAAATTGATCTTATATTCAAGCTCTTGACCTGGTTCGATCGTGGTCGTCTCAACCTGCTTGGTCACTTCTTGACCATCAACAATGACTATCTCGGTTCTGTAGGCAACCATATCTAGCAAAATCTGCGGTTCCGCATTTGCAAGTGATGGCGCCATGGCAATGAGTAACAACAATTCAGCTAACATAATCTTTCTTCCACTTGTTCGAGAGCCCGTTATAAATTTCATTTCGTGAACACTTCTCTGCTTAGATTAGAGGCATTTTATGTAACTCTTGTAACCACTTTGTAATGCGACAAGTCGCTTTAATGCGGCAAACATTCGCGATGTTAGCGAATTAATTTTGGTCAAACAAGAAAATATTCAACTAAACTAGTAGCTTAACTTCTATTCCGAGAAACCTTGTAAGGTATCTCAGGTGACCTTAATGAGTTACATAACGTTACAACTAATCTCTTTCTTTTCTTAGGCAGGCATTGTAGCTGTAGATGGTGGCTAGATTGTAAACAGGATGTAAACGAAAGATGGGCGGTTTTTTACAGATGACTAACGGTCGATATAGAGCCACTCGGAGGCGATTCACAACGTGACCAATGACGATAAATAACGGTATGTCATTGCTTTTTATGCATTTTTTGATTTTATCAAGATACCGTTGGTATACCGTCGACTTCTGATGAGTGACCGGCGGATGACGATGAAATGTAAAAAGAGATCGTCATCCCGATATATTTCGATATGTAGCGCGTACACAATCCGTTAGGTCACGGCTCATTGACCTGATTTAAGAATCGCTAAGCCTCAGGTAGCTCGCGTGTAAGCGCAACTGAACACGACAAGGTCTCGTCATCGTACACAATAGATACATCACCCCGTTCGAGTTGGCGAAGAATCTGCCGTACTTTTTTCTCTAAAGAAATGTCCGAAGCACCATATTCAGTGCCTTCACGGGTCACGAAGTCTTCAATGATGCCGACTAAGGCATCCTCAGAAAGCGAAGACCATGGCACAACCATGAAATTCGACATACGCATTTCTCCGCGTTTTCGACAACAACATCTGGAAACGATGTCATTTAGGGGCTTTAATGAGTTTGTCATAGCAAATTGCCGTCACTCACTGCTTAAGGCATTATAGCGTCAGTCGCTGATGATTGTTATCAACGAGATGACTTATCAATACGTCAGTTCAGCCACGCCACACTCGTTCACCACCATAGAGACAGAGACACTTAATGACAGAGCAATCCACTAACCTGCTAATAATTGAGGATGAACCGATCACCCGCGCGCAGCTATCTGCGCATTTTGAGAAAGAGGGGTATACAGTTTACGCCAGGCAAGACGCTGACGGCGTGGCAGACTTTGTGAAGGAAAAAGATATCGACCTTGTACTACTCGATATTAATTTACCCGGCAAAGATGGCCTGACCCTCACACGAGAGCTGCGGGCGAGCTCTGAAGTTGGGATTATTCTCGTCACCGGCAAAGATGAACAAATTGACCGTATTGTCGGTTTAGAAAGTGGTGCCGATGATTACGTTACTAAACCTTTTGACCTAAGGGAGCTGCTTTCACGGGTCAAAAATCTAAATTGGCGCGTGAAGGCACAGGAAAAACAAAAAGAAAAAGGTTTTAAACGCTCCTTCGCTGGATGGTCGCTGGATCTTAACAAACGTGAGCTGACTACACCGGAAGCGTTGGCTCAACCGCTTTCCGCCGGCGAGTTTCATCTGCTGCTCGCTCTCATTGAGAGTTCAGGCAAGGTGATGACCCGCGACCAGCTGATGAATAAAATACGAAATCGAGAATGGTATCCTGACGACCGTTACATTGATGTGCTTGTGGGACAGGTAAGACGTAAATTTCGTGAACACTCCCCTGGCACCACGTTCATCAGCACCATTCACGGCACAGGCTATCTGTTTTCACCCACGGTGAAATAAATATGCGCGACCTATTTTTGCTCGCTTACACTGTAAGCCATCGCTCAGCGATGCAAAGCGCGCGCTTAACGCGATGATTTCCGTACCGGGTTACAAAGGCATAAAGAGTGTTGCTCAAACGCAAGAAACGCTAATTTATACCGCGCGACGGGTTAAAACGGGTGAACTGGTCACGCTACTTCAGCTGAGACCAGAAGTCGCTTCGCCCGACAAGGTGGCTAAGTACCATCGCGAATGTGATTTCTTACAAGCACTGGACTCCCGATTTGTCGTGCGCGTATATGAACTTATTGAGCAATCGGGCATACCGATACTCATTACCGAATTCCCAAATGCGGACAGGCTCTCGTCGACCCTGACAAAGAACAAACTGTCGCTACTGGCATCTCTGTATCTCACCAGAGATCTCGCCGACGCGTTAGATCATCTACATGACCGCGGCATGATTCATAAAAACCTTAACCCCGACGCCATTCTCTTCAACCCGGAAACCCAAACGGTTAAGCTCGTCGACTTCAGTATCGCCAGCTTTAAACCTGCTAGCAAACAACTCGAAATCAGCAGCGGCATTGAAGGCAAGCTCGAATATATTTCCCCAGAACAAACCGGTCGAATGAATCGTTCAATCGATTACCGTACCGATATATATTCGCTCGGCACGGTTTTCTACCAGCTTTTAACGGGTGAGCCACCTTTTACCTCCGACGATCCGATTCAGTTAGTTCACCAACAAATCGCCAGGGCGCCCCGCTCGCCTAGCGACATCGTGCCAGATATCCCGCTGGCGATTAGTAAAATTGTCCTTAAACTATTGGCGAAAATGCCGGAGGACCGCTATCAAAGTACCTTCGCTATTCACCAGGACCTTAGCCTGTGCATCGAATACCTAGAAACAGGCAATGTCGAGCGGCTGGACAGTTTCGACGTTGCCTTAGACGACATCCCTGAAAACCTCAACATTCCAGAGAAATTGCTAGAACGCGAAGAAGAATGGAAGGGCCTAAGCAAATCCCTCGCTGCGGTTGAGGCGGGCGAGCGAAAAATCATTATTTGCTGTGGTGAGGCTGGCGTTGGTAAATCTTCCCTGATCTCTGATCTCTGCAAGGAAGTTACCGCCCATCATGGTTATCTGGCGGTCGGACGGCACAACGTCGTCAATCCGGATGTACCTTATAGCGGACTATCCCTAGCTTTGGGACAGCTCGCCCGGCAACTGTTAGCCTCTGGCGACTTACCGGTGATCCGCGCAAGGCTGCACGAGAAACTTCAAGGCAATATCGGTTTATTAGCAACGCTTTCGCCTGAGCTCGAAAAAGTCATCGGTAAAACAAGCGCAAGCACCGCCGACTACTCACCAACAGAGCTTAGAAGTCGCCTATCAAAAAGTCTCGCTGCGTTGATAGAATCCTTAACGGTCGATAAACATATATTTGTTTTATTCATTGAAAATCTGCAGTGGATAGACCAAGCCTCCTTAACCTTATTCGAGTCGCTATTTTCAGAGTACAAGTTAGAGCGCTTTCTTTTTCTTGCAGCGATGAGACTAGAGCCTGCGACATCGCAAAGTACAAAAGAAGCCGTTATAGCAGACATCAGTTCACGACTTCCGGATGCAGAGGTCTATAGTCTTCGAAACCTTAGTGTTAAAAGTGTTGCACAAATCATTTCAGAGGCATTGTTTCGCTCGGTTGAAGAAATACTGGATTTAGCTGCTGTAATTCACCAGAAAACGAGCGGTAACCCGCTCGCCTTGAGAGAATTCCTAGTCCGGCTAAACAACCAAGGCATCATCACCTTCAACCGAGACCACAGAGAATGGGACTGGGACATAAAACGCCTCGAAGCACATCCCCCTACCGAAAATGTTAGCGCAATGCTTGCCGAAAAGGTCGGCCATCTTGAAAAGCAGACGGGACAGCTACTAAAGATCGCTTCCTGCATTGCAGAGTCCTTCAGTCTTGACACAATACAAGACGTCTCTGGCTTGTCCTATACTGAAACGGCCGCCAAGCTGTTAGACGCCATTAAGGAGGGGTATCTTGTTTACAGCCCAATGGACCTGAATTCTGATCGACGTATGAAATACCAATTTTCTCACGAGGGCATTCAGCAAGCGGCATATTCACTGCTCGACAACAATGAAAGGCGGCGAATTCATAGTCTAATCGGACACAATTTTTTAAAGGAGCAAGAGGGCGACCTTCAAGAGAATATATTTGATATTGTCAATCAGCTAAATTCCGACATCACTAGCACTGAAAGTGATTCGATCGATAAGCAGCGTTTAGCCGAACTTAACTTTACAGCAGCAAGGCGCGCTAGAGAATCCGCTGCCTTTCAAGCTACATTTAAATACCTGCGAACAGCAATTGCATTGCATGGCCAAAATGTCTGGGTGCAATATGAAAACGGCTTCGCTATGCATCTCGAAGCTGCCGAGGCCGCCTACCTGTGCGGCGACACCGAACAACTCGAAACCCTACTTAAAACCACATTAGCACACACTCGAAATACGCTAGACACGTGCCGAACTCAAGAAATTCAAATGCGAGCACTGATCGCTTATGGCGACATGAACAGCGCCATATCACTCGGACAGCAGATGCTTGGTAAGCTTGGCATTAGGCTCAGTGATAGCACAGCTACGTTTAGGACGCCGCTAGTGATTGCAAAAGCCATTTATCTAACCCTAAAGATGAACCGCATCGACATCAATAATATACCGCGCATGACAAAGCCGGAATCATTGGCAGCAATGAGAGTACTGGTCTTAATGTGCCAAGCGGGCTATTTGATTGGCGATCGAAGAACAACGGATTATATACTTAAGATTACCGAACTGTCGTTGTCCGAGGGAATGGCCCCAGAATCATCCTTTGCCTACCCGATGTTTGGCGCTTTGATCATTTCTTACTTCGGCACAATCGAAAC
>Ga0075447_10000965_pt1 | contig 13806 bp, 14 predicted proteins | sample CoawatmetaG10DNA_FD_72352 | JGI IMG/M metagenome (GOLD analysis project Ga0075447, IMG submission 72352) | Marine microbial communities from the West Antarctic Peninsula - Coastal water metaG104-DNA | ecosystem: Environmental > Aquatic > Marine > Coastal | place: Atlantic Ocean: West Antarctic...
ATATGGGTTTAATTTAGTAAAAATTCTTCTACCCTACTTTTAACTTTAAGATTTAAATTATGGCTGTATGGTTCGAATATTTCTAAATTTTCCATCTTTCTCATCCACGTTATTTGTCTCTTTGCTAGCTGCCTCGTTGCAAAAATAATCTTATCTTTTAGCTCATCTTTAGAAATTTTATTTTTTAAGTAATGAAAAGCTTGTCTGTAACCTACCGCTCTAAGTGATTGGTATGATTCATCTAAAGTCGGATACATTCTTAAAATACTCTGAACCTCTTCTACCAAGCCATTTTTAAGCATAGACCCTACTCTTTCCTCTATAACATTGTGTAGTTGCTCTCTCTTGCTTGGGAAAAGGGCAATTTTCAAAATTTTGTAGCGTGCCTCTGGCTTTATTTGATTCGTATAAAATGCTGATAAGGGCATTCCAGAAATATAATAAACCTCTAAAGCTCTTTGGATTCTTTGTGAATCGTTACAATTAATTTTTTCGCATGATGCTGGATCTATTCTTTTTAGCTTTTCAAATAAATATTTTATTCCAAATTCATTTAACTCATCATTTACATTTTTTTTAGTTTCTGTTGTAGAAATAGGTAAATTATCTAATGGTCTTTCAATAGCATTAAAATACATCATCGTCCCACCGCAAAGAACAGGCACCTTCTCCATTTCTAATGATTTATTTGTAATAAGATCAACATCTTTTTTAAAATCACCTACTGAATATGACTCAATAGGGTTTCTGATATCAATTAAATGGTGAGGTGTGTCTATTAATTCCTCCTTGTTGGGTTTAGCGGTACCAATGTCCATAAATTTATATATTTGAGCTGAATCAACACTAATTATGTCAATTGGAAATATATCATTAAGGTATTTAATAAGTTTTGTTTTACCAGTTGCAGTTGGGCCTAATAAAAAAATTCTTTTATCTTTAATTACCATTCTTGGTTTTCTGTATAAAAAGCAACCTGTGTGGAATTATTTTTCACGTACCTCTTAATACCCTTAAGAATACTTCGAGATAGTTTTTGTTGAAAAGCTGCAGATTTTAGATTCTTCTCTTCTTTTCTATTACTAATGAATGCAGTTTCTATAAGAATTGAAGGTATATCAGGGGCCTTGAGAACAGCAAATCCGGCCTGTTCAACATATTTCTTATGTAGCTTGTTCACCATTTTTATTTCTTTTAAAACATGGTTGCCAAGTTTCAAGCTGTCATTAATAGTTGCTGCTTGAGATAAATCTAGCAAAGTTCTAGCAAGTATTGGTTCTTTATCATCAATACTAACTCCTCCTATTAAATCTGCTTCATTTTCATTGTTAGCTAGAAACTTAGCGAACGCACTGGTTGCCCCCTTTTCTGAAAGAGCAAATACAGAAGAGCCTCTAACCGCCCTTTTTTTAAATGCATCAGCATGGATTGATATAAAAATATCCGCTTTTATTTTTCTGGCCATAGAAACTCTCTTCCCAAGTGGAATATAGTAATCGCCTGACCTAATTAATACAGCCTTCATATCTGGCTCTTTATCAATAAGTTTTTTAAGATTTTTTGCAATTTGAAGATTTACAACTTTTTCTTTGGTACCTTTCGCTCCTATAGCGCCAGGATCTTCCCCTCCATGACCAGCATCAATAGCAATGATAGTGGTTTGACGTTTTGTATCTGGAATTATTTTTTTTGAAGATTTCGGGAGAATGTTCCTCTGCTCAAGCTGTTTAAGGAGATTTGTAATGCTATCTTGTTCTTTAGGGTATACATCAATAACTAGTCTGTGCTTATACTTCTTTACAGGCTTCAAAGAAAATATCTTTACGCTGGCTGACGATTTAAGGTCAATAACTAATCTGGTTACTTTTGGATTAAATTGTGCAACTCGAATATTCTTAATGCTTGGATCTAGATTATTAACTTTAAAAGATAACTGCTTAAGAGAGTCATTTATTTGAATACCCTTTAAATCAATTACGATTCTTTCAGGATTTTGAAGCATCATTTGATCATTAGAAATTGCCATTGATGATTCAATTGTTACCCTTGTATAGTCAGGCGCTGTCCAGACTCTAGTCGCATCAACAACATTTTCAGCATAAATAACTATGCTAAATAACAATAAAAAATTAAAGGATATTAATTTTATGAATGAAGGTGTTCTAAACATTTATTTCCCTTTTTAGTAAAACTTATTATATTTGCAATTCGTCCTTCATTTTCATAAAGTAATTCAATTTCTAAATCAGGTTTCGGTAGAATTTCAGCTGCTATTTCGGGCCATTCAATAAGGGTAACGTCACAGTTATTAATATTTTCCTGGAAACCTGAAGAAAACCATTCACTAGAACTTGTAAATCTGTAAAGGTCAAAATGATTAAAATTTAATTCATTCAATTCATATTGCTCAATTAAACTATAAGTTGGGCTTTTGACTGCACCATTATAACCAAGCGCTAAAATTATTCCTCTGACGAGCGTTGTTTTTCCAGCACCAAGCTCACCTTTTAGAAAAATTAATAAGCCTTTAATAAGGCAAGAAGAGATGTCTTTACCCAACATTAACGTATCTTTTTCATTAAAAAGTGAAATTTTTAATTCTTTCGCCATGGTTTTAGTTTATTATTTTTCTTTATGAATGATAAGTTAATTTGGCAATCGATTACAAAAAAAATTAAAATATGGGGCCATGACTTAGGCTTTGATGAAATTGGTATCTCCGATATAAACCTGAATCATTCAAAAAAAGCCTACGCTGATTGGATTAAGGCAGGCTTTCATGGAGAAATGAATTATCTAAAAAAACATCAAGAATTAAAATTTAACCCCACTCAATTGTTACCGAAGACTCTAACAGTAATCTCTGTCAGACTCAATTATTTTCCCCAAAAAGAAAATACACTTAAATTACTTCAAGATAAGAGTAAAGCTTACATCTCAAGATACACTCTAGGGAGGGATTACCACAAAGTAATTCGTAACAAATTAAAAAAATTAAGCCAAAAGTTAAAAGAAGAGCTCAAAGATGTATCTTTTGATTCTAGAGTTTTTACTGACAGCGCCCCAGTTTTAGAAGTTGAGATTGCAGAAAAAGCTGGTTTAGGATGGCGAGGAAAACACACCCTACTTCTCAATAAAGATAATGGATCTTGGTTCTTTTTGGGTGAAATTTATACCAGTTTGCCATTAGTTGTCGATGAAAAAAAATTAAACCACTGTGGCTCATGTTCAGCCTGTATCGACATATGTCCTACAAAAGCAATAATTGCACCTTACAAACTCGATGCTAATAGATGTATATCATATTTAACAATAGAATTTAAGGGTTCAATACCTGTTGAATTTAGAAAACCTATTGGAAATAGAATATATGGTTGTGACGACTGTCAATTGGTATGCCCATGGAATAAATACGGGAAAATAACAAAAGAAAAAGATTTCAACACGCGTCATAACCTTAATGATTTATCACTTATTGATAGTTTCAAAATTTCTGAGCAAGAGTTTAAGAGGGTTTTCAATGGCAGTGCAATCTTAAGAATTGGCTACAATCAATGGCTTCGAAATATTGCAATAAGTCTTGGTAACTCGCCTAAATCAGAAAAAGTTATTGAGGCCCTTCAGTCTCGTCTAAAAAATACAACTGAGCTGGTTAAAGAACATATTTTATGGGCTATTAAACAACATCAAAATTAATTCATATCTTAAAATTACTATAAAATTTGCTACAATTACAATTTTAGAAAATCAAACAAATTAAAATTAAGAACTTATCTATGTCATCAATCAACAAAAGCTCCTCATGGAAGGCTCTTAAGAGTCACTTTGAGCAAATAAAACCTCTTCATATGCGCGACTTATTCAGCAAAGATCCGGATAGGTTTAACAAGTATCATATTCAATACGATGATTTTTTAGTTGATTTTTCTAAAAATATAGTGACAGATGAAACTATTAACCTCCTCATAAACCTCGCAAAAGAAGCTAAAATTGAAGACTGGCGAGATCGTTTATTTTCTGGTGACAAAATTAACTTTACAGAAAATAGATCTGCACTCCACACTGCATTAAGGAATAGGTCTAATAACCCCATTATTATTGATGGTAAAGATATTATGCCAAATGTTAATAAGGTGTTGGGGCAGATGGAAACGTTCTCTGATGGCGTAAGAAATGGTAAAATTAAGGGATACACTGGTGAAAAATTTAAAAGTGTCGTAAATATTGGCATTGGTGGCTCAGACCTTGGCCCTGCAACAATTTGTAAGGCATTAAAAGCATACGGAACAGAGGCCATTACACCTTATTTTGTTTCAAATATTGACGGGGCTGATATTGCTCAAACACTTGAAGTTTGTGACCCTAAAACAACACTATTTATTGTTGCCTCAAAAACATTTTCTACGCAAGAAACAATGACTAATGCTTTTTCTGCAAGATCATGGCTTCTGGAGCATTTAAAAGATCAAGAAGCTGTGAGAAATCATTTTATTGCAATATCAACCAATGAAGAAGCTGTTGAAGAGTTTGGAATTAGTAAGCATAATATGTTTGAATTTTGGGATTGGGTAGGAGGTAGGTACTCCGTATGGTCTGCAATTGGTCTCTCAGTATGTATTTTTATAGGTATGGACAATTTTAAACAACTTTTACTTGGGGCTCATGATATTGACACCCATTTCAAAAGTGCACCGATTCAAGAAAATATTCCTATAATTTTAGCGTTACTTGGTATTTGGTATATAAATTTCTTTGAATACAATACTCATGCCATTCTGCCTTACGACCAGGGTTTATCCTTATTTCCATCTTATTTACAACAAGCAGACATGGAGAGTAATGGAAAATTTATTGATAGAGATGGTGAAAAAATAAAATACCATAGTGGTCCCATATTATGGGGAGAGTCTGGAACAAATGGACAACATGCCTTTTATCAACTAATCCATCAAGGGACTGAAGTGGTTCCAAGTGATTTTATAATGCCAATACATTCGCATTACTCAATTGGTAAAAATGGTAATGAACACCATAAGATCCTTATTGCGAATTTTATAGCGCAAACACAATCGTTGATGATGGGAAAAACAAATAAAGAAGCCCGCGTAGAATTAGAAAACCAATATCTTGATGAAAAAATAATTAAAAATCTAACCCCACATAAAGCTTTTGAGGGAAATAGGCCTTCAAATTCAATTCTATTTGATAAATTAACTCCGCGATCATTAGGCAGACTAATAGCTATATATGAACATAAGATATTTACTCAGGGAGTTATATGGAATATTAATTCATTTGACCAGTGGGGGGTGGAGTATGGAAAGCAAATTGCACAGCTCGTACTCCCTAAATTAATAGAGTCAGGTGAAACAAGCGGGTTTGATTCTTCAACTAATAACCTAATAAACTACACTAAAAAAAATATATAAGTTATTAATTTAACTTAATATTATTAATATAATTATTTAAAATATCTTTACTCACACTAGAACCAATTCCTGCACCAAGTTTGCTTGCAAACCTGTCAGCAAAGTTTCTTTGAGTTGTGAAATCAACAATCTTTTCATACCCAACAACCTCTCTTGCAACGAAATCAATACCTCCATAAGCATCAGCTAAACCTAGCTTAATTGCAGACTCTCCAGACCAGAATAGCCCGGAAAAAATATCTGGATCATTTGCTAATTTACTGCCACGGCCTACCTTCACGACCTTAATGAATTGGTCATGAACTTCTTTCAAGAGACTTTGTATAAATTTTTTCTGTTTGGGATCGACTGGTAAAAAAGGATCTAAAATTGCTTTATTCTCACCCGCTATTAAAAGTCGCCTCTCAATCCCTAACTCTTTGATGACTTTATCAAAACCAAATCCATTCATTAGCACACCAATTGAACCAACTATACTTGCCTTATCAACAAAAATTTTATCTGCTGCGACTGCAATATAGTATCCGCCAGAGGCACAAATATCCTCAACAACAGCATAAATCGGTACCTCCGGGTGAAGAGCTTTATATCGCATAATCTCATCATTTATAATCCCAGATTGAACAGGACTTCCACCCGGGCTATTGATAGCTAAAATAACTGCTTTGACGCCTGGATTTTCATAAATTTCTTTTAGACTACTTTTAACATTGAATGCAGAAACTTCTGAATTGCTACTAATCTGACCATCTAACCTCACTAAAGCTGTAAAGTCACCGTTAACAATATTTGAAGTATTTGAAGTAGATAGTACAAAAAATAATATAAGTCCTACATAAACCAAACTAATCGATTTAAAAAAGATTCCCCACCGTCTAGATTTTTTTTGTTGTACAAAAGACTCCATAGCAATTTTTTCAATTGTTATCTTCTCCCAATCCTTATTATTTTTCTTTTCCATAATTCAACCTTAAATAGTAATAATTAATTCATCTGCTTTAATTTTAATGCTTAAAATTTCTAAATTTTTTCCTAAACAGGGACCCATTAGGCACTTTCCTGTTTGAGGGTCATAAAGTGCTCCATGAGTTGCGCAAACTATAAACTTTTCTTCCTCTTCAAAAAATTCATTATTATCCCAATCAAGCTCTACAGCAAGATGTTGGCATTTATTTTTATATGCATAATATTTTTGTTGAAATAGAACAATAAATCCTGAATGCTCTTTACCCTCCTCTAAAAATTTAAATTTTACTGTACTAGGATCCTTATCAAAGTCTTCCTTCCTAATTACAACTTTATTATCCATTGATTCTAATCCAGTCAAAAAGATCATATGTGTTTTCAATGATTGCTAAAGGACAAAACTCCTCTAATTGTTCTGATGATTGAGACCCGTAAGAAACTGCCAAAGATGAAATACCAGCATTCTTAGCCATTTGAAGATCGTAGGTAGTATCACCTATCATTAATGCTCTTTCAAGATCAACCATTGAATAATTTATTATATCTAAAATCATTTGAGGGTGTGGTTTCGCAAAACAATCATCTATTGTCTTTGTTATCAGGAAGTAATCTTTTAGATTTGCATCTGCAAGATCTCGGTTCAAAGTTCTCCTTCCACTCCCTGTTGCGATACTTAAAATATATCCTTCATTTAAAAGACCCTTAATTCCCAATTTAATTCCATTAAAAATTGTGGCATTTGGAGTTATATTACTATTGAACAATGTGCCTTCCCAATCAAATATTAATAAGTCAAATTTATTAACTTTCATTTTTAGCTATGAACTCAGAAATGTTGGTGGGTAGAGGGGCTTTAATTAATAATTTTTCCAGAGTAATGGGATGAACAAAGCCTAACTCTAATGCATGAAGAAGCATTCTTTTTAAACCTATTTTTCTTAAAGACTTATTAAGTGGAAAATCTCCGTATTTATCATCTCCGAGGATTGGAAACCCCAGGTGCGACAATTGAGTTCTTATTTGATGAGTTCTACCAGTAATAATTTTTACATCAAGCAAGCTATAAGAACCGAAAACTTTTTTAAGAAAAAATACAGATCGTGATGCTTTTACTAGGGGGTTATTCGAAAATGATTCAACCACCCTAACTTTTTTCTGGCCATTATCAGAGTTTGTCTTTAACAAGTCTAAATCAACGATTTTTTGTTTTTCTTTCCAAACACCATTAACTACAACCTGATACTTTTTATGTACTTTTTTTTCCCTAATTTGCTTATGAAGACCAACCAAAGCTGTTCTTTTTTTTGCTATTAAAAGAACTCCGGATGTATCTTTATCAATCCTATGTACCAACTCAAAAAATTTGTGTTCTGGGCGTGAAGCTCTAATAAGCTCGATGACACCAAAGCTCACACCACTGCCCCCATGAACTGCTAAACCAGATGGCTTATTGAGTACAAGTAAAAAATCATCCTCGAACAATGTATTATCATCAATAAGCTTAACCTGATCTGTGCTTGCTTTATTCAAGTTTGTGACTTTTTTCTTTGTAAAATCAACAGGAGGAATTCTTACTGAATCTTTTAAAGATAGCTTGAAACCAGTTTTGACTCTTTTTTTATTGACCCTAACCTCACCACTTCTTAAAATTTTATATATATGACTTTTAGGTACATTTTTCAAAAATTTAATTAAAAAATTATCTATTTTTTGACCATCACTAGACTCATCTATAACCTCGTAAATAACTTTTTGCTTGATATGGCCTGGCATTTTTTGTTTTCTTTTGATCATTTATAACCTATACTTAGCCTGTTCAGATATCTTTACAAAGTTTAAAGAGAAAAACAATTCTGAATTATACATGGACAAAAGAATTCGAGGTTAGATCTGCTCACCAAAATAGTTAAGAAGCAGAAATTATATAAAAGATTTTTAAAAGAATTTAATTGAGATTTAATAATAGTTAATTTAGATAAAAGAATATATTTAATTTGATGTGATGTGATCATTGAAAGAAGATGACTTTAATTATGAAAAATCATAATTAACATACTCCTAATGGTTAACTTAAAATTCAAAATTCTTTACATAGAATCTTCATAAAACTAAATGGAGAAATTGTAATGAAACGCATGCTTTTTAATGCTACACAGTCTGATGAACTTCGCGTTGCAACAATAAGTGAAGATAAATTAGAAGACTTAGACTTCGAAAGAGGTAGTAAAGAACAAAGAAAAAGTAACATATACAAAGCGGTTATAACGAGAATAGAGCCCTCCCTGGAAGCTGCATTTGTTAACTACGGTGTAGATCGACATGGTTTTTTACCCTTCAAAGAAATAGCACCTGAATTTTACTCCAAGAAAACTAGAAAAAAAGATGTTTCAATTAAAGATGTCATAACCGAAGGTCAAGAACTTATCATTCAGGTAAGCAAAGAAGAACGTGGTAATAAGGGAGCCGCTCTAACCTCCTACCTTTCTCTTGCTGGAAGATATATTGTCTTAATGCCAAATAATAATGGTGGTGGTGGTATTTCTAGAAGAGTTGAAGGTGAAGAAAGGTTCGAATTCAAAGAAATACTTTCCCAAGTAAAAGTTAAAAAAGGTATGAGTGTAATAGGAAGAACTGCTGGTATTGGTGCTACATTAGAAGAGATTCAATGGGATTTAGACTACCTGACACAACTTTATGATGCAATAGAAGGCGCCGCAGATGCACAACCTGCCCCATTTCTTATCTACCAAGAAAGTAATTTAGTCGTTAGGGCTATTCGTGATTATTTCCATGAGGATATAGAAGAAATTCTTATTGATAAAAAAGAAATTTTTGACCAAGCGCACCAATTTATTAGTCATGTAATGCCTAATTATGCTGATCGGGTCAAATTTTATGAAGATGAAATTTCTTTATTTACTAAATATGGTATTGAAAATCAAATTGAATCAGCTTTTTTAAGGGAAGTAAGGCTTCCATCGGGTGGCGAACTTGTCATTGATCATACAGAAGCACTCGTTTCTGTAGACGTTAATTCAAGCCGCTCTACAAAAGGAAGAAGTATAGAAAATACTGCCTTAAGTACCAATCTAGAGGCTGCTGATGAAGTAGCAAAACAATTACGATTGAGAGATATTGGCGGACTAATAGTCATTGATTTTATTGATATGGAAAATTTAAAGAATCAAAAAGAAGTTGAAAACAGAATTAAAGATGCATTGAAGCTAGACAAGGCAAGGATACAAACAAGCAGAATATCAAGATTTGGTCTGCTGGAGCTATCGAGACAAAGACTAAAACCAAGTATAGGTGAAGCCGTAAATGGCGTATGTCCAAGATGCCAAGGAACAGGCAGAGTGAGGGATATTAATTCCACATCATTATATATACTTAGGATGATTCAAGAAGAAGCTAATAAAGACACAGGTCAGCTCATCTCGGTTCAAATTCCAATTGAGGTAGCCACACTTCTTTTAAACGAAAAAAGAAAAGATATCTCAGCTATAGAAGCTAAAACAAATAATGAAATTGTTTTAATACCTAATAAGCACTATGAAATTCCTAAATATAATCTTGAAAGATCGTCTCAGAAGAATAGCAAGGCAAACTATAAAGCTGTTGAGCCACCATCTGAATCGCTGCAAAATACTAAAGACGATGAGCAAAATCAAAAAGAAAGGTTAGAACCAGTTGTGAAAGCTATTGTTCCATCGCAACGAAATGTAAAGCCTAAAAATAATAAAACTATTTTTGGTTTTATTAAGAACTTGATTGGCACATCAGATAATCAATTACCAGAAGAAAAGAAAGAAGTGGTGGTTGAAGAAAGAAAAGATGAAGAAAGAAAAGATGAAGAAAGACCGAATAACAACAGAAGAAGAAATAATAATAATAATAGAAATAGAAATAGAAATAGAGGAAATTTAAACACAGGGCAAAGTCATCATAATAAAGTGATAGATAGCTCTAAAGATAAAGCTCAAGTAGTTGAATCAGTAAACAAAAATATACCTGCTATCAATGAAGCATCTATAAAGAATGGAGTTAAAGCTAAACCAGAAATTGCAAATGAAGTTAAAGCTAAACCAGAAATTGCAAATGAAGTTAAAGCTAAACCCAAAGCAAAAGTGGAGAGGTTAGAAAAAATTGACCTGTCTAAGGTAGGGCTTAAGCTTGTTGAAACTAAAAAAACTGAAAAAGATGCGGCGGCTAAATCAAAATCCTCAGTCGGAATAAAACCAAAGACAAAGAAAGTTGCGTCATGGCAAAGTAAACCAGAAAAAGAAGTTATAAATACTAAGCTGGTAATGATTGAGACAAAAAAGGCATCTAAAGCTCCTAAGGCATCTAAAGCTCCTAAAGCTCCTAAAGCTCCTAAGGCATCTAAAGCTCCTAAGGCATCTAAAGCTCCTAAGGCATCTAAAGCTCCTAAGGCTCCTAAAACTAGTCCGTCAAAAAAATAATGGTTTGCCAGCCCACATAAGCCATTATTAGAGCACCAAATACATGACTAACTAGGAATAAAAAACTCGTTTGCACCTCTCCTTTTTGTAAAAAAGAAAAAATGTCAGAGGTGTAAGCAGAAAATGTTGTAAGCCCCCCTAAAAATCCAACATTTATAAACAGCTTTAATTCCTCACTAATTTGGGAGGTTGATGTTTGAAAATAAGCAATTGATAGCCCCATCAAGAATCCACCTAGCAAGTTTACTGCGAGCGTTCCTAATGGTAATGTTGGATATAAAAGATACAAAACATACCCTACTCCCCACCTTAACCATGCACCTATAGCTGCAGCAAAACCAACTACTAGAAAATTAGTTAAATTAAACATTGAATCTATACTTTAATAAAATGTTCACGATAATATTTTAGCTCTTCGATTGATTCTAAAATATCTGCTAACGCCTCATGTTTACCTTTTTTCTTAAATCCTTCAATTAATTCTGGCTTCCATCTCTTCGCTAGCTCTTTAAACACACTGACGTCTAAGTTGCGATAATGAAAATATGATTCCAAATTAGGCATATGTTTAGCCATAAATCTTCGGTCCTGACAAATTGAATTCCCACACATAGGAGATTTATTCTTTCCTACATATTTACTAATAAATTCTAATAATTGATGAGTTGCTCCATCTTCATTAGTCTTAGAATTCTTAACTTTCTCTATTAAGCCTGACTTACCATGGGTAGATTGATTCCATGAATCCATTTTTGCCAAAACATCATCAGACTGGTTTATAACCAAAACAGGGCTTTCAGCAAGAATCTTTAGAAAGGGATCAGTTACAATCACTGCAATCTCAAGAATTTTATCCGTTTCAGTATTAAGCCCACTCATTTCCATATCTAGCCATATTAAATTATCATTACTTTTACTCATCATGATTTCCATTAAAATTTTATATTAGTTTCATTTTAAACTTACTTTTATCGAGATTTTACCTCACAATAGCTGTTTTAACTTTAAGCATCTATTATGTCACTTACTTTCTACTATTTATTTATTTTTTTATTACTTACAACAACATTTTTCCAAGCGTGGCTTACAAAAAGACATATAAACCATGTTGAAAGAAATAGATCAAAAGTTCCAGCGCCCTTCTCTCAAACAATATCAATAAAAGATCATAAAAAAGCAGCAGATTATACTATTTCTAAATCTTATATTGGAATAATTGACTTATTTATACAAGCCATATTTTTATATCTAATAACAATTGGTGGCGGAATTAATATGCTTACCGACATATTTGGCAATTTAACCGACAATAAATTACTTACTGGTTCTATAGTTATTATATCAGTGATGCTCATATCATCTCTAATAGATCTCCCATTAAGTATCTATAGAATTTTTAATATTGATGAAAAGTTTGGATTTAATCGGATGACCTTTAAAATTTTTGTAGCCGATTTAATTAAACAATCAATGTTAAGTATAGTTATTGGAGTTCCGATACTTTTAGTTTCTTTATCGATTATTTCAAACTTAGGAGATTTTTGGTGGCTTTGGCTGTGGGTATTTATCTCCTTTTTTAATTTTCTGATGTTAACTCTTTATCCACTTTACATTGCTCCATTTTTTAATAAGTTCCTTCCATTAAAAGACAAAAAACTTAAAGCTAAAATTGAAAAATTGCTCTTAAAATGTGGTTTTAAGTCTGGTGGGCTTTATGTAATGAATGGCTCTCTAAGAAGTAATCATGGAAATGCATATTTCACTGGTTTTGGAAATTCTAAAAGAATAGTCTTTTTTGATACACTCCTAGAAAAACTTTCTCATAAAGAAATTGAAGCTGTTTTAGCACATGAGCTAGGTCATTTTCATCACAACCATGTGAAAAAAAGAATTATTATGATGTTTGTAATTAGCTTTATAGGTTTATACGTTTTAAGTATTTTAAAAGATAGTTCTTGGTTTTATGAGTCATTAGGCGTCGTCCAAAATGATGCGAATGGCTTATTGCTATTTTTACTCGTCTCTCCTCTATTCATATTTTTTATAAGACCTTTAATTGCGTATTATTCAAGAAAAAATGAATTTGAAGCAGATAGATATGCATGCAGATACTCAGACGCAAAAGATTTAAAGCTTTCATTGATAAAGTTATATAGAGATAATGCATCTACATTAACACCTGATCCCCTTCATTCAAGCTTTTATGACTCTCATCCGCCTGCACTTGAGAGAATAAGCACAATAGATAAAATTTAATGGAAATTACTACAAAGCTAGAATTTGATGCTGGCCATAGAATTCCTCACCATAAAAGTGTTTGTAAAAATCTTCATGGGCACAGATACACTTTGGAGGTAACTATTAAAGGCGATGTTGTTTCAGACATATCTGATACAGATTTTGGAATGGTTATGGACTTTAAAGATGCTAAAGATTTGATAAAAAAAACTATTGTCGACGAATGGGATCACTCATTTATAGTTTACAAAGATGACTCTGAGGTGCTTGGTTTTCTCAACTCACTCGATAAACATAAAACTGTTATTTTTCCATTAGTTCCTACTGCTGAGAATATGGCTTTAGTAGCAATGAATAAATTGAAAATTGCTTTTACAAAGAATTTTAAGCTATCTATCAAACCCATTAAAGTCCGCCTATATGAAACTCCAAATAACTGGGCAGACGCCTACTAAAAGTTATTGCTTTCAACGTTAATTTTAGAAAAAAATTCTTCGTTTGCTACCAACTCTTCTTTATCAGGAATGATGATAAGAAGTTTTTCTTGGTCGGCATCCTTTAAATTTACATTGCTGGAGCTTCGGGCAAAATCTATCGATAGAGCTTCCTGCCCTCTAGTCATTCCAAGGTAAACATCTCCAAGTAACTGAGCGTCTAGAAGTGCTCCATGAAAGCTCCTCGAGGTATTATCAATATCATAGGCTTTACAT
>Ga0075447_10000969_pt1 | contig 13785 bp, 10 predicted proteins | sample CoawatmetaG10DNA_FD_72352 | JGI IMG/M metagenome (GOLD analysis project Ga0075447, IMG submission 72352) | Marine microbial communities from the West Antarctic Peninsula - Coastal water metaG104-DNA | ecosystem: Environmental > Aquatic > Marine > Coastal | place: Atlantic Ocean: West Antarctic...
CTTAGAGATCATGATCGAATTGAAATTTACCGCCCTCTTATTGCTGATCCAAAAGAAATAAGAAGAAAGAGAGCTGCTGAAGGTAAAGAAATGAAGAAAGGTAATTAATTTTTCTTTTTAGCTCGATTTCAGACTCACTTTTCTGTATAATTTCTTTTTGCGCGATAAGGAAAACATATGCGGCTATCAAAACAAGCACTGACATTTGATGATGTTCTTTTAGTGCCAGCTCATTCAAATGTACTCCCAAAAGATGTTTCATTAAAAACCCAACTAACAAAAAAAATTAGTCTAAATATACCTCTAGTATCTGCAGCAATGGATACGGTAACTGAATCAAATTTAGCTATTGCTCTGGCTGAAGAAGGGGGTTTAGGAATAATACATAAAAACCTTTCTCCATCCATTCAGGCAAGCCATGTAGCAAAAGTGAAAAGATTTGAATCTGGTGTAGTTAATGATCCAATTACTATTGGGCCAAATATGTCAGTTGATGAGGTTATGAGTATCACTCGTAAACATAAATTTTCTGGACTTCCAGTAATTGAAGATATGAAGGTTGTTGGAATTGTTACGAATAGAGACCTTCGTTTTGAAACAAACCTTAAACAACCAGTGAAAAATGTTATGACGCCAAGAGATAGGCTAATTACTGTTAGTGAAGGTGCTTCCAAAAAAGAAATAATGGGATTGTTGCACCAACACAGGCTAGAACGACTCCTTGTGATCGATAAACAAGATCGACTAAAAGGACTTATTACTGTTAAAGATATTCAAAAATCTACAGATCACCCAAATGCTTGCAAAGACGAACATGAGAGATTGAGAGTGGGGGCAGCTGTAGGAGTTGGAGAAGATACTATTGAAAGAGTTGAGCTTCTTGTTGAGGCTGGAGTTGATGTTATTGTTGTTGATACTGCTCATGGTCACTCTCAAGGAGTTTTGGATAGGGTTAAGTGGATTAAAAAGAATTTCCCAAAGACTGAAGTTATTGGTGGAAATATAGCAACAGCTGATGGAGCACAATCATTAATAGATCATGGGGCTGACGGGGTAAAGGTAGGAATTGGTCCTGGTTCTATATGCACTACCAGAATTGTTGCTGGTGTTGGGGTTCCACAAATTACAGCTATCAACAATGTCGCTGAAGCGCTAAGAAAAAAAGGAATACCTTTTATTGCTGATGGTGGCATTAGATATTCTGGTGATATAGCAAAAGCAATTGCTGCTGGAGCTTATTCTGTTATGTTAGGGAGTATCTTTGCTGGAACTGAAGAAGCACCTGGTGAGGTTGAATTATATCAAGGTAGATCTTATAAGTCATATCGAGGTATGGGGTCAATTGGAGCAATGCAATTAGGATCTAAAGATCGTTACTTTCAAGACTCAGAAAATAATTCTGAAAAACTGGTGCCTGAAGGAATAGAGGGTCGTGTTCCATACAAAGGCACGGTAATCAACGTTATTCATCAATTAATGGGAGGACTAAAAGCATCAATGGGATATGTTGGCGTTGGCTCAATTAAAGAAATGCATAAAAAAGCAGCTTTTGTTCATATTACTAACGCTGGAATAAAAGAATCTCATGTTCACGATGTTCAGATCACCAAAGAAGCACCAAACTACAGAGTTGAATAATGCAAAATTTAACTAAAGCCATTCAGACTTAACTGTATGGATAAAATTTTAATACTTGATTTTGGTTCACAATATACACAATTAATTGCAAGACGTATAAGAGAGTTGAATGTTTATTGTGAAATTTTTCCTTTTGATATCGACTTAAAAAAAATTGAAGAATTCAAAGCTAAGGGTATCATTCTATCGGGTGGGCCAAATTCTGTATACAAAGAAGAAACTCCTTCGGCACCTCAAGGAATATTTAACCTTAATACCCCTATTTTAGGCATTTGTTATGGAATGCAAACTATCGTTAATCAATTAGGAGGTAAAGTCCAAACTAGTTCTGAACGTGAATTTGGTTATGCAGAGGTACGCGCGCATGGACATTCAAAATTACTTAGTAAAATACAAGATAAAACTAACAAAGATGGTCATGGGATACTTGATGTTTGGATGAGCCATGGAGATAAAGTAACAAACCTTCCAGAAGGGTTTAAAATTATTGCAAGTAATCAATCTACACCTATAGCTGGAATTGCAAATGAATCAAAAAATATTTACGGATTTCAATTCCATCCTGAAGTCACTCATACACCTCAAGGCTCACAAATAATAAAAAGATTTGTAATTGAAATTTGTAAAAGTGAGGCGAGCTGGAATATGCCTGATTACGTTAAAACTGCAGTGGCAAATATTAAAGAAATAGTTGGAAATGATGGGGTTATTTTAGGGTTATCTGGCGGTGTCGATTCATCAGTCGCTGCAATGCTTATTCATAGAGCTATAGGTGACCAATTAACCTGTATTTTTGTAGACAATGGGCTATTAAGACTGAATGAAGCAGAAATAGTTATGAAAACCTATAATAAAAACCTAGGTGTAAAGGTTATACATATTGATGCTACTAAAAAATTTATGAATGACCTTATAGGGATTAGTGATCCTGAAAAAAAACGTAAAATTATAGGTAGAGATTTTATTGAGATTTTCCAAGAAGAAGCAAAAAATATTCCAAATGCAAAATGGTTGGCGCAAGGCACTATTTACCCAGATGTTATTGAGTCAGCTGGTGGTAAAACTAAAAAAGCTCACAACATCAAGAGTCATCATAATGTTGGAGGGCTTCCAGACACACTAAACTTAAAACTCTTAGAGCCATTAAGAGAGTTATTTAAAGATGAAGTTAGAGAGCTAGGTATTGTTTTAGGATTAAAAAAAGATATGGTTTATAGACACCCTTTTCCTGGGCCAGGGCTTGGGGTAAGAATCCTAGGAGAAGTTAAAGAAGAATTTGCTAACTTACTTCGTCAAGCAGACGCTATATTTATTGAAGAATTAAAGGAAAGTGGTTGGTATGATAAAACCTCACAGGCTTTTACTGTATTTTTACCTGTTAAATCTGTAGGCGTAATGGGGGATGGTCGAACTTATGAGTATGTAGTTTCATTAAGAGCGGTCACCACAAGTGATTTTATGACAGCAAATTGGGCAGAGCTACCTTATGATTTATTAGGAAAAGTCTCAAATCGTATTATTAACGAAGTTAAAGGTATAAATCGCGTTGTTTATGATATTTCAGGTAAACCTCCTGCAACTATTGAGTGGGAATAATATGCCATCAGCCAAAGAGCAATCACCATCTCAGTCTCAACACAATATTCTTTTAGAGCACTATCAAAGCGGTCATTACAATGATGCTGAGAAATTAGCCATATCATTAACTGAACAATTTCCATACGATCAATTTAGCTGGAAAGTACTTGGAGCCGCACTCAAGAAAATAGGCAGGATATCTGAGTCATTAGTTGCTAGCCAAAAAGCAGTGGAAATTAATCCTCAAGATATCGAAGCCCATAATAACTTAGGCAACACACTGCAAGAGCTGGGTAAATTAGAAGAAGCTGAAGCAAGCTATAGACAAGCGATAGTGCTGAAACCAGACTTTGCCGTTGCTCATAATAACTTAGGCAACACACTTAAAGGGCTGGGTAAATTAGAAGAAGCTGGAGAAGCTTACAGCAAAGCAATAATCTTAAAGACAGATTATGACGAAGCCCATAACAACTTGGGCGTCACACTGCAAAAGCTGGGCAAATTAGAAGAAGCTGAAGCAAGCTATAGACAAGCGATAGTGCTGAAACCAGACTTTGCCGTTGCTCATAATAACTTGGGTAACACACTTAAAGAGCTGGGCAAATTAGAAGAAGCTGAAGCAAGCTATAGACAAGCGATAGAGTTAGAACCAAACTATGCAGAAGCCTATTACAATTTGGGTGCCCTATATCTAAGTATGGGGCGAAACTTTAAAGAACGTGGAAAAATTAGTGAAGCTGTGAAATGCTTTGAGCAAGCTCTCAAAATATATCCTGAAGACAGCATAGGTGCAACCCTGGAGCTTGCAAGATTAGGACACAAAAGTATGCCAGATAAAACCCCTCTAAGTTATATGCAAAATTTTTACAAAACAAAAGCTAAAGCGTACGAATTAGGGATAGATAATAAGTATTTTGGTCACCTACTGATTGAAAATGCATTCAAGCAAACTCACACACAACAAGGGAAAGTTGATATTTTAGATTTGGGATGTGGTGCTGGTAATCTAGGACGATTTCTGCGCCCATATGCAAGAACTTTAGATGGCGTAGACTTATCGCCGGACATGTTGCAAGTGGCTGAGAAGACTGAGCAATATAATTCATTACATAAAAAAGATTTGGCAAAATATTTAGACGAGACATCGATCCACTATGATATGGTCATAGCAGCAGCCGTAATGGTTCATTTTTCTAATCTTGAGGAAGTATTTTCTTTGGTAAATGATACTTTAAAGGTGAACGGGAAATTTATATTTTCAATTTTCGAAGGAACTGAAAAAGATATAGAGTTAAATTCCTCTCTTTTTTATGTGCACAGTGATAATTACGTAAGAACCTTAGCTAATGATTTGAATTTTAAAATAATTTATCGGCATCAAGGAATTCATGAATACCATAAAGAAATTCCGATTAGCACACTTATATACTCACTCCAGAAAGGTACGTAAATGCAAATTTTTATCACTATAATCCCATTAACAATAACGTTACTATTGATTGGAAATCAGTAATTGGATCCATTATCGCAAGGTGTATTAGGTGCAGCCCTTCCTCAATCTATAAGTAATAAAAAATCACTTGGAATAATAGGGGTCATAGGATTTTTATCTGGTTTAGCTCCAGATTTAGACATCTTAATAAGGTCAGAAAGTGACCCATTGTTATTTCTAGAATTTCATCGTCAATTCACTCATTCACTTATATTTATTCCATTTGGGGGATTTATATGCGCAGTATTCCTTTTCTTTTTAATAAGTAAGAGATTTAATATTTGCTTTAAGGATACATGGATTTATTCGACATTAGGATACGCAACTCATGGACTACTAGATGCTTGCACAAGTTATGGTACCTTACTCTTTTGGCCATTCACTCAAGCACGCATAACATGGAATAATATATCAATTATTGATCCATTATTTACAATCCCCTTATTAATCTTAATAATTGTAGCGAGCCTTAAACAAAAAAAAATTTTTGCAATTGTAGGAGTGCTATGGGCAGTGAGCTATCTTTTACTAGGTGTGTATCAAAAAAATGAAGCTGTAAAAATTGGTAAAGAAATTGCAAAGAAAAGGGGTCATGATGTAATAAGAATAGATGTAAAACCAAGTATTGGAAATTTGTTATTATGGAAATTGATATACGAGACGGAGGATGAGTTTTATATAGACGCAATAAGGCTAGGCTGGAACCCAAAAGTATTTAAAGGCGAAAGTATTGATAAAATTAATACTCAAACTGCATTTCCATGGTTAGTGCTAAAATCTCAACAGGCAATAGATATAGAAAGATTTAGGTGGTTTAGTAATGGTTATATTGCTATAAACCCAAAGAATAAAAATCAGATTCTTGATATTCGTTATTCAGCAATACCAAATCAAATTGGTGGGCTTTGGGGCATTGAGTTAAGCGAGGAAAAGCCAAATAATCATCATGTTAGATATATTACAAATCGCACTATATCAAGTGATAGGCTTAAAATTATTAAAGAAATGTTATTTTATTAATTTGTTTTAAATCATATATTTATTGTTATAATTTAAACTAAAATATTAATATAAATTTAAAAAAAATAAAGGGAAACTATGATTGCATGTCTTGATCTTGAAGGGGTATTGTTACCAGAAATATGGATTAAATTTGCTGAAAAATCTGGCATTGAAGAGCTTAAAATAACCACAAGGGATATTCCAGATTACAGTACATTAATGAAGACACGACTACAAATCCTTCGCACCCATAACCTCAAAATAAATGATATCCAAGATGTAATAGATACTCTGGAGCCACTAGAGGGGGCAAAAGAATTTTTGATATGGCTTCAATCAGAATTTCAAGTAATCATTCTCTCAGATACGTTTTATGAGTTCTCAGGTCCACTTATGAAGCAGCTTGGATACCCAACACTTTTTTGCCACCGACTAATTATTGATAAAAATGGAGTAATAACAGACTTTCAATTAAGACAAAAAGATCAAAAAACAAAAGCTGTAAAAGCCTTGCAAGGGCTAAATTTTAAAGTAATTTCAGCAGGAGACTCTTATAATGATACTGGGATGCTTCAGCAAGCTGATAGTGGAATTCTATTCTGCCCTCCGGTAAATGTTACAAAAGAATTTCCTCAATTTCCTATTGCTAATAATTATAAAGAATTTCAGACTTTGTTAATAAGTGCTCGTAAAAAACTGCTAGGATAGAATTAATTATAATAAATAAAAGAATATGAATAAAGAATTTATAGAGTCGATAAGAAGTGCTGTAGCCTCAAAGGAGGACTTTTTTACAGTTAATTTTGGTCCGAATCAGATTAGAATTTTCTTTACGGAAGAAGCATGTGATTGGGTTTGGAATTATAAATACTTACAACGACCACAAGCTCTAGAAATTAAATCACAACTTAACTCTCCATTAAAAATAAATAAAGTTGCCCTGATAAATTATTTTTATACATTTATAATGAATGATATTTCAATTCTTAATAGTCATATTCGCCCAACAATTAAATCAGTTCTTGATATTGGAGCTGGAATTGGTTTATTTGATCTTTTTTTAAGTCAAATATTGGATCATGAGGCATTATTTGATTTGGTTGAGGTAGATATGCTAGACGAAATAGAGCACGTAACAAATAATCCAGAACATACAAAAAAATTAGACCCTAATGTACAAATAAGACCAGTAGCACTCCTAAAAAAATTAATGATTACTAATAATGCTAAGAATATTAATATTATTGATAGCAAATCTATTAATCAACACATGCAAAAGCAATACGATCTTATTTTATCATTTAGATCCTGGGGTTATTTATACGACCTAGACTTGTATGAAGAATTTGTAAGGAAAACTCTAAAGCCTGACGGTATTGTAATAACTGATTTATCAATATACGACGATAGTATTACAAAATTTAATACTCTATTTAACGATGTGGTCCTTATTGACGAGGCGCCAAACAACAAAAGATTTATTGGTAAAAATCTTAAATAATCTTAATGAATTTATACTATAATAAACTTTAATATATCTAATTAAATAATTGATTTTATTGAAAATATGAGTAGAGCATTTATAAAAGAGAATGATTTAGAGCACGCCGGTATTGATATTCCTGAGCGACCTATTAGTCTAGAAACGAACTATGTAACGCCAGCTGGGTTTGAAAATTTAAAAATTACATTGGATGACTTAGACAAAAATCGCCAATTACTTATCGGCAATGAAACCCCAAACAACAATCAAAAAAAAATGCGCATTGAGAGGGATATTAGATACTTTTCATCTAGAATAAAGTCTTCAATATTAGTTGATCCGTCAACTCAAAATAAAGAAGTAATTTTATTTTCTGCAAAAGTTTCAGTTTTATCAATCGATAAAAAGAAGCATCAATTTGAGATTGTTGGTGAAGACGAAGCAAATATTAAACAGAACAAGATAAGTTACCTATCACCTCTTGCAAAATCATTAATCGGTAGTCGAATTAATGATGAGGTTGTTTGGATTAAACCCTCGGGAAATGAAATATTAGTCATAACTAATATATACTACTGCGGGCAAACAAACCCACATCATTTTTAATTTAACAAAGTTTAAGGAAGATTAAGTGCTAATTACCAATGGCATCACCATGCAGTTTGGCTCCAAACCATTATTTGAAAATGTCTCAGTTAGATTTGGCGATGGAAATCGTTACGGGCTAATTGGGGCAAATGGATGTGGAAAATCTACTTTTATGAAAATTTTGGCGGATGAATTAGAAGCAACCAGTGGAAATGTTGAGCTAGACAATAAGGAACGTATTGCATGGTTAAGACAGGATCAATTTGCGTATGAAGATTTACTTGTTAGCAATGTAGTAATGATGGGTCATGAGGCTATGTGGGAAGCAAATGAAGAAAAAAACAAGTTATATGCTAATCCTGATGCAACTGACGAAGATTATATTCGAGCTGCTGAATTAGAAACAGTATATGCTGAATATGATGGATATACTGCTGAATCTAGGGCTGGTGAATTGCTTAGTGGTGTAGGAATACCAAATGAACTCCATAACAAACCAATGAGTGAAGTGCCACCAGGTCTAAAGCTAAGAGTTCTTTTGGCTCAGGCCTTGTTTGCTGACCCTGAAATACTTTTACTTGATGAGCCAACTAACAATCTTGATATTAATACTATTAGATGGCTTGAAACAATACTTAATAATCGCAACTCAACAATGATTATTATCTCCCATGATCGACACTTTCTAAATCAAGTTTGTACACACACAGCAGATATGGATTATAGAAAGCTGACTGTCTATCCTGGAAATTATGATGACTTTATGGAGGCTAGTACTCTTGTAAAAGCACAACAATTAAAAGAAAATGATAAGGCTAAGGCACAAATTGCTGAGTTACAAGAGTTTGTGAGGAGATTCTCGGCTAATGCTTCAAAAGCAAAACAAGCTACATCAAGAGCAAAACAGATTGATAAAATTAAGGTGGAAGAGATGAAGCCATCAAGTAGACAGTATCCATACATTCGCTTTGAACAAGATGAAAAAGATAAACTTTACAGACAGGCTTTAATTGTGAACAAGTTAAGCCATGGCTTTGAGAAGTTATTATTTGATAACGTAAACTTTATGGTTGAAGCAGGTGAAAAAATTGCAATTATCGGTGAAAATGGCATCGGTAAATCAACTCTATTAAAAATTATTGCAAATACTATCAACCCAAATGCTGGGTCAATTAAATGGGCTGAGAAAGCCAAAATTGGATACTTTGCTCAAGACCATTCTGAAGACTTTGAATCAGATACTTCTGTTTTTGATTGGATTACTCAATATGGAAAGGCTGAAGATGATGACCAAACTATTAGAAGTACTTTAGGCAGGCTATTGTTCTCAGGGGAAGACTTTAAGAAAAAAGTAACGGTTTTATCTGGTGGGGAGCAAGGTCGTATGTTATTTGGCAAACTGATGCTTTCAAAAACTAATATCTTATTACTAGACGAACCTACCAATCATATGGATATGGAGTCCATTGAATCATTAAACACTGCTCTCGCAAAATACAAAGGTACTCTATTTTTTGTCAGTCACGATAGGGAGTTTGTTAGTTCTGTTGCAACCCGAATTCTGGAGATAAAATCGGATGAAATTATCGACTTTACCGGTAATTACGAAGATTATATTAGTAGCCAAGAGTGAGCTAAATAGTCTTAGCTGCTCTTTTTCTCTCATGCTCAATAAGATACCGCTTTCTAATTCGTAGAGATTTTGGTGTTATTTCTACAAGCTCATCATCATCAATGAACTCTACCGCATATTCAAGGGTCATCAGGATTGCTGGGACAAGTCTCACTGCCTCATCTGTACCAGATGATCGAACATTAGTTAACTGTTTTCCTTTTATAGGATTTACAATAAGATCGTTGTCTCGGCTATGGATTCCTATAACCATACCTTCGTATAGCTTTTCACCAGGCGACACTAACATCCTCCCTCTTTCCTGAAGCTTCCATAATGCATAAGCAACTGACTCCCCTTTTTCGGAAGAAATTAGAACGCCATTACGTCGACCCGGCATTTCAGATTTTGCTGGTGCATAATGCTCAAAAACATGAGACATCACACCTGTTCCACGAGTCATTGTTAGAAATTCACCCTGAAACCCTATTAAACCTCTTGCTGGTATTAAGTATTCTAAACGAGTCCTACCTAAACCATCAGATTCCATATTAGTAAGTTCGCCCTTACGTCTTCCTAATTCCTCCATAACCGCACCTTGATTATCGTCGTCGATATCAACAGTCAGGTTCTCAAAAGGCTCATGTCGTTTACCATTAACCTCACGATATACTACGCGCGGCTTACCTACTGCTATTTCAAAACCTTCTCTCCGCATGTTTTCTAATAAAATAGTTAAATGTAATTCACCCCTTCCAGAAACTCTAAAAACATCCGCATCAGAGGTATCTTCAACTCTAAGAGCTACATTAACTAATAATTCCTTTGTTAGCCTATCTTTAATTTGTCGACTAGTTACAAATTTACCCTCTTTACCAGCTAAAGGAGAACTGTTCACCATAAAATCCATAGTTAAAGTTGGCTCATCCACTGGAATTATTGGCAGACCAACTGGTTGCTCAGTATCAGTAATGGTTAAGCCAATACCAATATCTTCAATCCCGGTAACAATTGCGATGTCTCCAGCTTGGGCTTCTAAAACACCAACTCTCTCAAGGCCTTTAAATCCAAAAACTTCATTTATTTTTCCTTGGCTAAACTTTTTGTCACCAGACATAATTGAAACACTCATACCTGGTTTTAAAATTCCATTTCGAATTCGTCCTATCGCCATTCGACCTGTATAAGAAGAATAATCAAGTGCTGAAATTTGAAATTGTAGAGGAGCTGCTGGGTCGCCTTCAGGTGAATCAACATGTTTTAATATAACCTCAAAGAGTGGGTTCATATTATCTGACTCTTCTTTTTCGTCTAATTTGGCAATTCCATTTATTGCTGAAGCATAAATGATTGGGAAATCTAGCTGCTCATCTGAGGCGCCTAAGTTTGCAAATAAGTCAAATGTTTGATTGATGACCCAATCACAACGAGCTCCTTGTCGATCAATCTTATTTATTACAACAATTGGTTTCAACCCCAACGCTAAAGCCTTCTTTGTTACAAAGCGAGTTTGTGGCATTGGACCTTCAACAGCATCGACTAAAAGAACCACCCCATCCACCATACCCAAAACTCTCTCAACTTCTCCACCAAAATCAGCATGGCCAGGAGTATCTACAATATTAATATGAGTGTCTTGGTAAGTAACAGCTGTATTCTTTGCTAAAATCGTTATTCCACGTTCTTTTTCAAGCTCGTTAGAGTCCATAACTCGCTCATTAACTTGTTGATGTTGAGCAAATGTTCCAGATTGTTGAAGAAGCTTATCAACGAGCGTTGTTTTGCCATGATCAACATGGGCGATAATTGCAATATTTCTTAGTTTGCGAGACATGGGATACCAAAAAAATTATTCAGCGCGGATTTTAGCATAAAAATTAACGAAACCGGCTTAAAGGATTATGAATTACTTAAGCTTTACACTTAAAAGTGATTTTGCTTCTTGAGCTTTTGATTTTGCTTCATCAATATTCTTGCCAGTAGATAAAATTACACCCATTCTTCTCTTTTTAAAAGATTCTGGCTTACCAAATAATCTAATATCAACACCGTCTATTGCTAATACTTTTTCTATTTTGTCATATATGACCACATCAGAATCATGTTCTCCATATATAACTGCGCTGGCTCCGGGTTTTAATAAAGATACATTTACTGGGAGTCCTAAAATTGCTTTTGCATGCAACTCAAATTCAGATTGAATTTGAGTTGCCATCGTTACCATTCCAGTATCATGAGGTCTGGGGCTAACCTCCGAAAACCACACTTCATCTTTCTTCACAAATAATTCAACACCAAAAATTCCTAGACCCCCTAAAGCATCTGTAACCTTCTTAGCTATATCTTTTGATTTAGCTAAAGCTTTTTCTGTCATAACTTGTGGCTGCCAACTTTCTACATAGTCGCCATTCTCTTGACGATGACCAATTGGTTCACAAAAGTGCGTTAAAAATTCACCTTCTTTATTTTTTGCTCTCACAGTAAGTAAAGTGATCTCATAATCAAAATCAACTTGCCCTTCAGCAATTACCACCCCCTGATCAACTCGACCAGATTTAGCTGCATGCTCCCAAGCTTTTTTTATCTCGCTTTCCTTCATTATTCTTGATTGGCCCTTACCAGAAGAAGACATAGTGGGCTTAATAAAACAAGGAAATCCTATTTTTGAATCTATAGCAGATTTAAGCTCAGCAAGATTTTTAGCGAATGCAAAGGGTGATGTTGGTATCTTCAGTGTTTCTGCAGCTAATTTCCTAATCCCCTCTCTATTCATTGTAAGCTGAACTGCTTTAATGCTCGGAACTATAGTTATATCACTGATCTTTTCTATTTTAGCTAAAAGATCAGTATTGATTGCTTCAATTTCGGGAACAATATAGTGTGGCTTTTCTAGATTAATTAAAGACTCTAAAGCTTCTGCATTAGTCATATCAATAGTATATGATCGATGAGCAACTTGATGGCCTGGTGCATTTTTATAGCGGTCCACAGCAATTACTTCAACCCCCAACCTTTGAAGGGAGATAATTACTTCTTTACCTAACTCACCACTTCCCAGGAGCATTATTCTAGTAGCTGAAGTGCTTAATGGCGTACCAATTTGCATATATAAAATCTCTTATTATTAATTCTTATTATAGCAATAGATAACAATATGATTGTTAGATACAGTTAGTGAGTATTTTATATTTCATTAGTAATTAAAATGATTTGCTTACGCCTATCCAACCTGCTCTTGGAGCACCTGGAATCACAGAAGCAACATTTCTATCATCACCATGTGTTCTATCAGTTTGAACTCGCGTTTCCGCTAATCGCCCACCAGTTGTATATTCTCGATCAAAAATATTTATAAATTTAGCATGGAAATCCCAACCTTTATGAAAATTATATTGAGAATCAAGATTTACTACTGCATAACCAGGAAGTTCGCCTTGCAATCCTCCGCTAGAATCATGCTGCTGATTTTCGTTACCCATCATGTATGAAGATGAAAAAGCAGTCAAAGTCACACCCAAATTCCATTGAGGTTTAATTTCATAATCTGCTCTAATTTTTAAATGATGCTTTGGTATATTTGGAAGATAATCACCATCGCTAACTTGGATTACATCACTACTATTAGAACTATTAACCTCACTAACTAATGTAAAATTAGTTCCGTATTGTGCCATTACAAATCCATAATTAATATTTAAATTAAGCTTATCAAATTTTGTTTTAACGCCAACATCTATACCTTTACGTGTTGTTTCTGCTACATTTGTAAAATATCCAAGCCCATTAGATGCATTAGCATACACAAACAAAATATCATCGTGATTAGTAGCAGAATAAATAGACAAATTCCAACTAGTATCTTTTGTAACTACACCACTCACTCCGCCTTCAATAGTTTTTGCAACAACTTGATGAAGTGGTGGATCATCTGCCATCTGTGTAGGCAGATTACAAGGTTGTGCTGGATTAGCACAACCTAATTCTATACTGGTTGGCGCCCTACTTGATTCACTGTATGAGCTATAAGCCGTTAAAATTTTATTTGGTTGATAAGTTATCCCTACAGATGGGTTAAAACGCTCAAAATGATGTTTGCCTGTTAAGCTGGCAGAGGAGCCCGGGCCATTAAAAGTATCTCGATTATCAACTTGAACATGGTTATAGCGAATAGCTGTATTAATATTTAACTTATCATTATAAGAATGAGTATTTGTTACAAATGCACCATAAGTCTTTGTCTTCCCTGTTAAGCCAGTTGACACTTCAATATCATCCGCTGTTCCACCAATATGCCCACTTAATGCTAAATGTAGGTGTTCTTGTTCGCTCTGCTTGAACTTAATTTGTGAATATTCAGCTGAAAATCCAGCAACTAGTTGATTACGTCTGCCG
>Ga0075447_10000973_pt1 | contig 13770 bp, 10 predicted proteins | sample CoawatmetaG10DNA_FD_72352 | JGI IMG/M metagenome (GOLD analysis project Ga0075447, IMG submission 72352) | Marine microbial communities from the West Antarctic Peninsula - Coastal water metaG104-DNA | ecosystem: Environmental > Aquatic > Marine > Coastal | place: Atlantic Ocean: West Antarctic...
AATAAAGAAAGTAAAACATGGTTGGTAAATCCAGAAATGGACATTCCTCAAGTATCTATTGATGTCCACGGCATTACAAATGAAAAAGTAGTATCAGAGCCAACGTTCAAGGAGTTGGCAAAAGAAGTAAGTGAATTGATGGCGGGTTGTGATTTGGCAGGCTTTAATTCGAACCGATTTGACATTCCACTGTTGGCCGAAGAATTAATGCGTGCAGGAATTGACTTCGATATGAAAGATAGAAAAGCGATTGATGTTCAGGTTATTTTTCATAAAAAAGAGCAGCGTACGCTGGGTGCTGGTTATCAATTTTATTGTGGTAAAGAATTAGAGGGTGCGCACGGTGCAGCTGCAGATACAAATGCAACCTATGAAATTTTAAAAGCGCAATTAGACCGATATGAAGATATTGAGAATTCGGTAGCAGCTTTAAGTGCATTTTCTACACATGGAGTGCGCGCAGATTTTGCAGGTTTTATATTAATGAATGACGAAAATCAAGAAATTTTCTCTTTTGGAAAACACAAAGGAAGAACGGTAGAGTCTGTATTTAATGAGAATCCAGGATATCACAATTGGATTCAGAAGGCAGATTTTCCGTTGTACACAAAAAAGGTCTTAAAAGAAATAAAAGAAAGAATGGCAGCTCCAAAAGAGACCATGTCTGATGGTGATAAGTTGCAAGCATTGCAACAGAAGTTTAATTTAAGATAAGGGCTAACCTTATCTTACAAGTGTATCTATTTTGAGAGATGCGTTTAGAGAAAAAATAAAATATGTTTACCCAATACAAAAACTTACCAAGTAATTCTCGCGTTTGGATTTATCAAGCGGACAGGGTATTTACGTCTGAAGATCTTGAGTTTATAGCTTTAAAAGCAGAAGATTTTATCAATCAGTGGACACGGCACGGAGATGATTTAAAAGGGTCCTTTACGATCAAGTACAATCAGTTTTTAATTCTAGCAGTGGATGAAAGTTTTAACAATGTTTCGGGGTGCTCTATAGATAGTTCCGTTCGTTTTATTCAGGCATTAGAAAAAGAGCTTCAATTAGATTTAATGAATAAAATGAACATTACTTTCAAAGATAATGACCGCATCAATATTGTAAAGTTATCCGATTTTCAGCGGTTTGCGAAAGAACGAAAAGTAACGTCAGAAACCATCGTTTTTAATAATATGGTAGCTACAAAAGCAGCCTTAGATGCAAACTGGGAAGTTCCTGCAATTGAAAGTTGGCACAAACGTTTTTTAGTATAATTAATTGGCAGCGGAAACAGTATTGAGTTTATAAAAGCTAGTGTTTAAGTTTAAAATGTCGTCCAGAGAAATGCTTAAAATAATATGAAGAAGCACCTATTGTTACTCCTTTTGAGTAGTTTTATTTTTAATAGCGCAGCGCAGGGGACAGACCCTTTAAGAACAACTGATTTTGAAGCACAACAAATTTGGGTGGATAGTATTGCCAATGGGATGTCTCTAGATGAAAAAATAGGACAACTATTTATGGTGCAAGCCTATGCGAATTCAGATGAGAAACACCAAGAATCTGTTATCGAAATGATCAGCAAATATCATGTAGGTGGTTTGATTTTTATGCAAGGATCTCCAAAAAAGCAGGCCTCTTTAACGAATAAGTACCAGGCCACAGCAAAAGTGCCATTGCTCATTGGTTTTGATGGTGAATGGGGCTTAGATATGCGTTTAAAAAATACGTATCGGTTTCCTTGGAACATGACTTTAGGCGCTATCAGGGACAATACTTTGGTGAAAAAATTCGGACAACATCTTGGGCAGCACGCAAAAAGAATCGGAATTCATATCAACTTTGCGCCTGTAATTGATATCAATGTAAACCCCGAAAACCCAATTATTGGAAACCGTTCTTTTGGCGAAAATAAAATAAATGTGACTGAGAAAGCAATCGCTTTTATAAAGGGCATGCAAGGTGAGGGTGTGCTGGCAAATGGTAAACATTTTCCAGGTCACGGAGACACTGCCTCAGACTCTCATCACACATTACCCTTGTTAAATTTTGACAAGGCGCGTCTTGATTCTATAGAGTTGTATCCTTATAAAAAAACTTTTGATGCGGGTTTAACAAGCGTTATGACGGCACATTTAAACATACCAAGCCTAGAGCCAGATATAAATTTACCAACTTCATTGTCTAAAAATGTAGTTACCAATTTATTGCAAGCGCAATTGGGCTTTCAGGGTTTAATTATTACGGATGGATTGAATATGAAGGGCGCAGCAAATTATGCAAGCTCTGCAGAAATTAATGTAGCAGCGATAGTAGCAGGAAATGATATATTACTAATTCCCCAAGAAATTTCTGCTTCAATTCTATTAATAAAGGAAGCTTTAAACTCAGGAGAACTGACACAAAAAAGGATAGAATTCTCTGTTAGAAAAATCTTAAAAGCAAAATATTGGGCAGGTTTGCACAGGTATCAACCTATTGTTTTAGAAAATATCGTGGAAGCGTTAAATCGTAAAGAGGATGAGGTACTGCATAGAGCATTAGTTCAAAATGCACTTACTTTACTAAAAAGTACTGCAGCGGTCGTTCCTATTAGAAATCTAGACAGTCAAAAAATTGCGTATGTTAAATTGGGAGATGCGGAAAACGATGCGCATGTAAATATGCTAAAGAATTATGCAGAAATTACAGTAGTTTCTGATACCAGTTTAAAAGGGATTGTTGAGAAATTAAAGCCATTTGACTTGGTGATTATTGGGTTTCACAAATCAAATGCAAACCCATGGAAGTCCTATAAGTTCACAAAGAAAGAGTTGCGATGGCTTCATGGAATTGCAAAAAAAAATACCGTTATTTTAGAGGTGTTTGCAAGTCCTTACAGCTTGCTGAAAGTTAAGAGTTTTAAGAACATTGAAGGGGTCATGGTTTCTTATCAGAACAGTAAATTAGCCCAGGAAATTTCAGCACAATTATTGTTTGGTGCGATTGGAGCCAAAGGGAAACTACCTGTTTCTATAGGTACAAATTTTAAAGAGGGATCTGGAATTACAAATACAGATTTGAGTAGATTTGAATATACAATTCCTGAAGCGGTAGGAATGTCCTCTTATAAATTAGCACTTTTGGATAAAATAGCAGATACCATTATCACCGAGGAAATGGCTCCAGGTTTTCAAATTTTAGTGGCAAGAAATGGCAAGGTAGTCTTGCAAAAAAGTTACGGTTACCATACTCAAAATAAAATAAAGAAAGTTAAAAACACAGATCTATACGATGTGGCTTCTCTAACTAAAATATTAGCGACACTGCCACTATTAATGAAAGCAGAGGAGGAGCAAAGGATTTCACTAGCAGATGAGGTAGCCGATATGCTTCCTCGTTTTAGAAATACCAATAAGGCAGAAATTACGGTCAAAGAAATGTTGTCTCATACGGCTCAATTAAAGGCATGGATTCCTTTTTATAAAGCGACGCAAGACAGCCTTACAGGTGAAAATTTATCCAGCTATTACCAGACTGTAAAATCCAAGGAATATGGTACCAAAGTTGCTGAGAATTTGTTTTTGAAATCCAATTATAAAGACAGTATTTACAAATATATTGCACGAGCAGACCAGCGCGAAGAAACGGGTTATAAATATAGTGATTTAGGATATTATCTTTTGAAAGAAGTGCTTGAGAACACTTATAAAAAACCTTTGAATGCTTTAGTGGATGCGTATTTTTACCAGCCTTTGGGTGCCAATAGGACAGGTTATTTGCCGTTGGAGCGCTTTTCTAAAAAGGACATTGTGCCTACGGAAAAAGACAATTATTATAGGAATCAACTACTGCAGGGAAATGTGCATGACATGGGTGCCGCCATGCTTGGAGGTGTTGGTGGACACGCCGGTGTATTTGCCAATGCAAATGATGTTGGTAAGATGATGCAGTTGTACTTACAAAAAGGTTTTTATGGCGGAAAACGCTACTTAAAGTCCGAGACCATTAATAAATTCAATCAAAGGTACTTTTTTGATGAAAAGGTAAGAAGAGGCTTAGGCTTTGACAAACCTCAGCTAGATCCTGAGGTAAAAGCTACTTGTGGTTGTGTATCTGAGGAAAGTTTTGGACATTCTGGCTTTACAGGTACTTATGCTTGGGCAGATCCAATAAGTGGATTGGTTTATGTATTTCTTTCGAATAGAGTGTATCCAGATATGGAGAACCGGGGGTTGATTGAGCGCAACATGCGCACAAAAATTCAACAAGTACTCCAGGATGCTATCTTAGACTAGGCGTTTTATTCCGAGTAAGTAAGCAGGGAAGAAGAGGATTCTTTAGGGTATTGAATGCTGAACATTCTCAAAATATTTTGCTATTTTCAGACCAATGCGGCGTGTTCCTTTGCGTTTGTTGGAGTTAATTTTACATATATTATAATTATAAGAGCGGAAATTGCAAGGTAAAATAATCCAAGAGTGCTTCCAAAATAGCGACTTATAATAAGGGTTTGAATGCCATAAAATAAAATGCATAAAAACAAGTTGATGCTAAATCTAAAAGTATCTATAAATTCAACTTCATCGATGTTTTTTGATATTTTTTTCCAGATGAGATAGGGAAGGATACTATTTAATTTAATAAGGTAAAGTAGCGGTTTTAAATAGTTCTTTTTTGGAGGTTTCGCTTCCGGAAACCTGTTCGTTTGAATCATTTTATTCGTCTTGTTTACTTCTGTAAAATCAATTTGAGCCTTGTTTAGTTGCTGTAAAATTCTTTCGTATTCCTGATCATCAGAAATATGAACGCTTAGAACTTTTAATTGTTCATACACTTCCTCTTTTAAGATACGAATAGACTTGGCTAATGGATGTGACTCGTATAAGGCCCTTGTGGCAATTGGTTTTCCATAATTGACAGTTACTTTTGCAGGATAATGGGAGGTATGTTGGTATGTAATTCCCACCGGTATTACTGTAACTTCTAAATCTTCATATTTTTCTAGAGCTCCGAAAACAATTCTGATAAATCCTTTGCTTAAAGACCTAACAGTTCTTTTTTTATTATGGCTTCCCTCAGGGAAAATCATTAGTGTTTCTTTCTTTTTTAAAATAGCATGGCACTTCTCGAAAATTTCTTGATTATTGGATAGTTGCTGGACGCCATCTCTAATCCGGTAGATAGGCATTAAATATAAAGAGACTAATATTTTTTTTATAAATGGGTGTTTAAAAGAGGCAGCTCTTACTAAAAAGTGATTTTGCCTTTTATTTGTTGTGGTAACATATAAAGGGTCTAGGAGTCCATTTGGATGATTTACAGCAAATAATACAGCCCCTTTTTTTGGAATATTTTCCTTACCTAAAATAGTTATCTTCTTGCTGTAAAAAAATAAACCACACTTTATTGTACTCCAAATAAATGTAAACCAAACTTTCTGAATCATCAATTAATTTTATTTGATTAAAATTTTAATATTTCGTTTTTTTCCCCAGTAACTTGCTAAGGCAATCCCAGAGAAAACATCCCAAATTCCCCAAAAAGCAGCAAGCAATGCCATACCGCCCAAGCCATCAAAAAAGCCGAATATTAATAATAGGCCTAAGCCACCATTTTGAATTCCAGTCTCCATGGCAATTGTTTTGGTGTCTTGATAATTGAGTCCGAAACTTTTAGCAGTATAAAATCCGAGTATAAAAGCAAAAATATTATGGAAAATTACCAAGAAAATGACGTGGTGAATATGATTAGCGAATACTTCTAAATTTTGAGAAAAGGCGATGCCAATGAGTGCAATAAAGACCAACATTGATAGCGGTTTTAATATTTTTTCTACTTTGTGTGCAATTTCTGAATGGTGGTGTTTTATAAGCATCCCAAGTAACAGAGGAACCCCTAAGATTAAAGAAACAAGTTCTAATAAGGACAGCCAATCAAGAGATACTGTTTCTAAAATTGCATTTGTAGGCGGGTATAAACTTCCCCAAAATTGTAAATTAAAGGGCGTCATGAAAATACATACGGCAGTCGCAAAAGCAGTCAAGCTTACCGATAAAGCAGCATTTCCTCCAGCCATTTTGCTAAAAAAATTGGAAACATTTCCACCAGGACAGGCAGCTATCATAAGCATTCCCAATGCAAAACTAGGGTGAGGTTCTATAAGTAATATGGCAAGAAAGGTGGCCGCAGGTAACAGGATAAACTGGGACAGAACACCAACAAAGAGAATTTTTGGTTTTTTAAATAGTCGCTTAAAATCATTGATGGAAATGCCCAAGGAAACACCAAACATAATAACGGCAATCGCGATGTTTAAAATCCATAAACCGTTGGTATCAAAATTTATCTTGATATCATCAATAGGTATTGTAGGACTAGTTTGTAAAAGCATATTCAATTATATTTGCGCCCATTTTTAATGCTTTATCTCGAATTTCTTTAGGATTATTATGAACTATTTGATCTTCCCAGCCATCACTTAAATCTGTTTCATAATCGTAAAAAACAACGAGTCTGCCTTCGTAGAAAAGTCCAAAACCTTGGGCCTCTTTATTATCATGTTCATGAATTTTTGGCAGTCCATTTGGGAATTTAAAAGTTTGGTTGTAGATAGGGTGCGCGCTTGGTATTTCCTTAAATTTTAATTTGGGAAAGACTTTTTTAAGCTCTCTTCTGATATATGTATCCAATCCATAATTATCAGAAATGTGCATAAATCCGCCGGAAATTAAATAATTTTTTAAGTTTAGTACTGCTTCATCAGAGAATAAGACATTGCCGTGCCCCGTCATAAATACGATAGGAAAGTTAAAAATAGTACTACTATTTATGGCAACATTTTGTGGGTTTTTAGAAATATTAGTTTTAAGATTTGTATTTGCGAAGGCAACTAAATTTGGAATGGCAGTTGGGTTTGCATACCAATCCCCACCTCCGTCATATTTTAAAATAGCAACATCTTGTGCACTAGTCACGGAGGATGAAAAAATATAAAAGAGAAATATAAGTGGTTTCATAATTATAAAATTATTGCAATGTAATGAATTACTGATGGATATAGGAAACAATATTTACAGCAACTAAACCTGCAGTTTCTGTCCTTAGTCTACTTTCCCCTAGCGATACAGGTTGGAATTTTTTTTCTAAGGCTTTTGCAATCTCATCCAAAGAAAAATCGCCTTCCGGTCCGATAAGAATAGTGATTTTCTCTGAATTTTGTACAACCGTTTTTAATGAATTCTTGCGTTGTTTTTCACAATGTGCAATGCACAATGTTCCCTCAAAATCTTCTTTAATAAAAGCACTAAATTTTTTGGAAGGATTTAGTTTTGGTAGTGAGAATTTTAAGGATTGCTTCATTGCGGACTGTATTATTTTCTCAAATCGTTCTATTTTTACAATCCTACGTTCAGAATTGGAGCAAATAATTGGTGTGATTTCATCGATGCCAATTTCTGTAGCCTTTTCTAAAAACCATTCAATTCTATCATTGTTTTTAGTGGGTGCAATGGCGATATGCAAATAATAGTTCCATGGTTTTGGCTTTTCTTCCACCTTAATAATGGTTGCAATACACTTTTTGTCGTTTGCAAAACTAATTTCAACATCAAATAAATAACCTTTTCCATTTGTTATGGTAAGAACATCACCAGTTGTTTTTCTTAATACACGCACGATATGTTTGCTCTCAACTTTATCAAAAGTAATCTGTTTCGTGTTTAAAGCAATTTCTGAATTATAAAATAGTTGCATTTGTAATTGCGTTTTAATATTTTTTTATTGTTGTGTTTGGTCTTGGAAGCAACAGTTGCAACCAGTTACAAGTCTTTCCGATAGGTGCGTCTTTTTTTATGTACTGTGGGATCAAATTTATGCCATAATTTTTTAATGGCTTCATTGTCTTCCAATTCAGGTGTTCTGATACAATTCTCAATTCCTAAAGGTGCAAATGTTTTGGTGTATTGGTCAAATATAATAGCGTGCACTCCCTTGTTTTGATAGGACGGGGTGACACCAATTAGATAGAAAGTAACCTCTTTAGCGTACTTTCTTGCTTTTAGTAAATGGAACAATCCAAAAGGAAATAACTTTCCTTTGGCTTTCTGTAAAGCTTCCGAAAATGATGGCATTACGATTGCAAAGGCTACTAGCTTTTGTTCTTCGTCTACGACAAACTTTATATATTCAGGATTGATAAATGAAATGTATTTTTTTTTAAAAAAAGCAATTTGCGGGGCAGAAATAGGAACAAAAGTAGATAGTTTTGAATATGATTCTTCAAACACTTCGAACATCTCATCTACGTAAGGCAGTACGTCTTTTGTCCTAGTAAAATCTAAAGCAGTTAGTTTAAAACGCTTTTTTATAATTTTACTTACACGATCGAAATAGACCGCATCTACATTTTTAAATTTAAACTTACTTTCTAAATATTCTTTTTCCTTAACAAAACCGAGTTGCTCTAAATGTTTGTGGTAATATGGGTGATTGTACCAAGTAATCATTGTTCCTATATGATCAAATCCATCTATAAGAACTCCCGTTTTATCTAAATTATTAAATCCAACAGGACCCTCTATATAATTCAGTTTATTTTTAACACCTATTTCTTTTACCTTAGCGATAAGTGCTCTTGAAACTTCAATATCATCAACAATATCAAACCATCCAAAACGAATTTTTTTAATTTGTTGGTTGTCAACTTCAAACCAATTTATAATTGCTACAATTCTACCTACTATTTTTCCAGCTTTAATGGCCACAAAAAACTGGGCATCTGCAGTCTCGAAAACGGGGTTTTTTTTAGGGTTAAAATTATCAATTTCGTCTTGAATAATAGGAGGAACCCAATATTTATGATTTTTGTATAGCGAAAAAGGAAATGTAACAAATTGTTTCATCTCCTTTTTTGTCGTCATTTTTTTTAGTGTAATCATCTTAAAAAATAAATTCTAATTATTCCTCTTCTTTCTTTCTTTCTTCCTTTCTCTCTTTCTTTCTTTTTTTCTTTTCCTCTTGCTTCATCTCTTTCTCCAATTCTTTAATCTCTCGTTCTAGTTTCTCAACTTCACTTTCCTTTTTTTTCTTTCCAAAAATACCTAAAAATTTATTTTTTTTCTTCTTTGATTTTTTCTTTTCGTCATTTTTCATTTCTTTATCCAACTCTTTAATCTCCCGTTCTAGTTTTTCAACTTCACTTTCCTTTTTATTCCTTCTAAAAATATTGAAAAAGTTGTTTTTTTTCTTCTTCAGGTTTTTCTTTTCTTGTGTCTTTATATCTTTGTTTTTGAAAATACCGAGAAACCTTTTGAAAAAGCCCAATTGTTTTTTATTGGAAGCCTCTTCTTTTTGAATCTCCGTTCCACTACTATCTAAAACCTTATAGCGATCTTGGTGTCGGTCAATTCGATAGGAAAATCCGACACTGGCGTAAAAACCTTGAGCTTTTCCTTCAAAAAGAAACCTTCCGGCAGTATTAATTTGGAGATTTTTATGATACAGATATGCCAGTCCTAATCCTAAGTTTATATTTTTTTGGTTTTTTTGAAAAACAGTTTTATTTTCAAAAAAGATGGAGTATTGATTATAGAAATTTTGTGTTGCCGTTACGATGTGTGAAAACTCTGAAAACTTGGAACCAATATTATTGAAATAAAAGTTATTGATGATGTTGAAGTTTGGAGTCAGATTGTGCTGCAAAAGCAGTCCTATTTTTGGAGTAAGTCTTGTTGAGTCGTTAATTTTATTTGAAAAATCAGCATTCATTCCAAGAGAAATACCGACACTCGGAATTAGGCGTTTTTTGTCAAATGCACCTCTTTTTTTCCAACTTCTAATTTCTTTACTTTTGTCCTCGTACGTTTGCTCATACACTAAATACTTAGCATTGATGATCATACTACTAAAACCTGTGGTGTAAATTTTTTCGAAAGCTACCCGATCATGTTGGTAATTAAAATGTGCATTCAATTCTAATTTTTCTAATAAAAAACTAGTTCTAAATTGTAAGTCTGCTCCACCAGATTGCGTTCGTGGAGAATTAGGTTTTAAGCGAAGATTTCTTAAAAAAAAATTATTTTCAAATTGATAAATCCCTGCACCTACGCTATATGGACTCTCAGAAAACCCGGGTTGGTTTGCGTTTATTATTTCCGTGTATTGTGCTAGATAAGAAGAAGTACCTACCCAAAAGAATAGCGTAAAAATTAATATTTTTTTAAAACGAATACTTTTCAAAAAGGATGGATACTTTAATTTTAACATGCAACACAAACTTAGGGTAAAAAAGCTATTTTATTTCTTTAAACAGGGCTTTTTTAGGTTTAAGAAAATTTTATAGCTTCATAACGTTGCAATTGTACTCAAATTGTTATTTTTGAATGATTATTTTAAACAAAGCTATGTTCCTTGGATTATTAAAAACCATTTCTTATTTATTACTTTTTTATTACGGATTTAAGTTTCTAGCAAGACTGTTTGCACCATTTTTAATAAAAAAAGCAACAGAGACTATCAAGAAAAAAGCAGCCCAGCAGTTTGGTGGACAAGAGCGACAGCGTCAAGAAAATGCTGTCAAAGAAGGTGAAACAATTATAGATAAAAATCCAGGAAGTACCCAGGAAAGTAAAAAATCTTTTGGGGACTATGTTGATTTTGAAGAAATTGATTAAATTTTAACGCCGGTAAGTAGCAACGATAAATACCATTACAAAGTGAAATTTACTAAAATATTCCGGTACATAGTTGCAGTCCTTTTTTTTGTATTGGCTGCTGTTATTTATTTTCATCCAATTTTAAATGGTAAAAAAATACAGCAATCAGACATTACTCAATTTAGAGGAATGGCAAAGGAGATTCAGGATTATAGAGCCCAAAACAATGCAGAGCCTTATTGGACAGGGGCCTCTTTTAGTGGGATGCCCGCCTACCCGATTAGTGCATATTATCCAAATGATTTTATTCGGAGCTTAGACAGGTTATTGCGCTTTTTGCCAAGACCTGCAGACTATACTTTTTTATATTTTTTAAGCTTTTTTGTGCTGATGATGGCTTTAAAAGTAGAATGGAGATTGGCAATTTTAGGTGCTTTAGCCTTTGGTTTCTCTACCTACTTAATTATTATTTTTGGCGCAGGGCACAATGCAAAGGCACATGCAATTGCTTATATGCCACTTGTTTTGGCTGGAATATTATTGGTTTTTCAGCGAAGATTCTTGGTTGGTTTTATCGTCACAGGCATTGCAATGGCACTGGAAGTGTATGCCAACCACATTCAAATGACCTATTATCTTGGTTTTTGTTTATTAATTCTGGGAATTGTGGAATTCATAAATGCGCTTAAAGAAAAACAGCTAACACTTTTTATAAAGCAAGCAGCGGTAATTATTGGTGCAGTAGTCTTAGGAATTGGTGCGAATGCCCCACGTTTGCTGGCAATGAAAGAATATTCAGAGCGCAGTACTCGTGGAAAGTCTGAATTGACCATTAATTTAAACGGTTCTAAAAAAGAACTAACAACAGGACTAGATTATGGATATATTACGCAATATAGTTACGCGAAATTAGAAACTTTTAATTTGTTTATTCCCCGTTTTATGGGCGGTGGAACCATAGAAGAATTGGGAGCAGATTCTAACTTTTATCAGTTTATTGCTGAGCGTGCAGGAAAAAAAGTAGCTTCAGACTATTCGAAGCAAGTATTAACTTATTGGGGTGATCAACCAATAGTAGAGGCACCTGCATATATCGGTGCCGTTATTTTCTTTTTCTTTTTTTTAGGTATATTTTTAGTAAAAGGAAGATTGAAACAGTGGTTGGTTGCTGCTACTATTTTTTCAATAATTCTCAGCTGGGGAAGGAATTTTGAGGGCATCACCAACTTCTTTATCGATTATGTGCCGCTATATAACAAATTTAGGGCGGTATCGTCCATACAGGTAGTTGCAGAATTATGTGTGCCAATTTTAGCCGTTTTAGGTTTGAAGGAGTTCTTTTCTAAAGAATCTGCGAAATTAGAAAAGCTGGAAGCTTTAAAGAAAGCAGTGTTATTTTTTGCTGGCTTAATAATTGTTGGTTTTGGTCTTGCACATGTATTTGGTGGATTTGAAGGATTGAGAGATGCGCAACAATACAGCGAAATCCCTGGCTTTTTAGAAGCGGTAATTGCGGATAGAAAAGACATGTTGTTTTCAGACACCTTGCGTTCTTTGCTATTGGTGTTTATTTCTGGAGCAATTCTTTGGTTGCTATTGAAAAATAAGCTAAAATCACTTTTAGCCATTGTATTGTTAACAGTACTTATTTTATTTGATTTGATATCTGTGAATAAAAGATATGTAAACGCAGATGATTTTAAAATATCACGGAAAATTGAGGAGCCTTTTAAAGCGACTGCAGCGGACAAAATTATCTTACAAGATAAAACACATTTTAGAGTTGTGAATTATACTGTGGATCCAATGAATGACGGTAGTACCTCTTATTTTCATCAATCTATTGGTGGGTATCATGCTGCTAAGCTAGGACGCTATCAGGAACTTTTTGATTTTCAGATAGCAAAAAATAATATGCAAGTTTTAAACATGTTAAATGCGAAGTATTTTATTGTCTCGAACAGTGATGGGAATTTTGAAGCGCAGCAAAATGGTGCTGCAAACGGGAATGTTTGGTTTGTAGAAAAGATAAAAGTAGTCGCTTCCGCAAATGAAGAAATACAGGCTTTAGATTCCTTAAATACTAAGAAAGAGGTGGTTGTCAATCAAAAAGAATTGTACACTTCTGGCAGTTCAAGTGTTGTAAGTTTATTAATTGAGCAGGATAGTACCGCGCGTATTCGTTTGACGGATTACAGCGTGACCTCGCTGACCTATGCTTCTAGTGCGAAAACAGCTCAATTTGCCGTATTTTCTGAAATATTTTATAAAGAGGGTTGGAATGCTTATGTAGATGGAGTATTAGTTCCGCATTATCGGGTAAACTACGTGTTGAGAGGCATGGAAGTGCCTTCAGGAGCTCATACTATTGATTTTAAATTTGAGCCCAAAGTGATTGAGAAAGGAAAAATTATTTCTTTAATTTCATATGTGTTACTGCTCTTTATTTCTGTTGGATGGTTTTTTTATCATAAGAATAAGATTGCAGCATGAAAATAGGAATGATATTAGATGCTCCATTTCCTCCAGACCCAAGGGTAGAGAACGAGGCAGTTTCTTTGGTAGAAAATGGTCACGAAGTATTTCTTTTTTGTTTAAACTACGCTAATGAAAAAGCCTCTGATATTATAAACGGAATTCAAGTAAAGAGATACAGCTCTAATTCACTAGAGTATAAACTTTCTGCATTGGCCTATACAATACCGTTGTATTCATTTATAATGCAAAAGAAGATTGCTAAATTCATAAAAGAAACGAGCATAGAGGCTTTACATATTCACGATATGAGAATTGCAGGAGCTGTGTATAAAGTAAATAAGGATTTTAATTTACCTGTAGTTTTAGATTTGCATGATAATATGCCAGAGGTAATGAAATTATATCCACATCTTCAAAAATTTCCTGGAAAGTATCTTATTTCTCCAAAAAAATGGAGGCAAAAGGAAGAAGAATTTATAAAGCTAGCGGACAAAGTAATTACCGTTTCACCAGAGTTTATAGAAACTCTAGCAGCACGATTACCATTAGAAAAAGAAAAACTGGTTTTAGTGCCAAATACGATAAGGAAAACTTTTTTTGAAGACTATAAAGTCAATGAAACTATTCTTGAAAAATATAAGAGCAACTTTGTAATTCTTTATTTAGGTGA
>Ga0075447_10000997_pt1 | contig 13654 bp, 14 predicted proteins | sample CoawatmetaG10DNA_FD_72352 | JGI IMG/M metagenome (GOLD analysis project Ga0075447, IMG submission 72352) | Marine microbial communities from the West Antarctic Peninsula - Coastal water metaG104-DNA | ecosystem: Environmental > Aquatic > Marine > Coastal | place: Atlantic Ocean: West Antarctic...
CTGTTGATTATCGCAATAGCTACAGCAACTACACTTATTTTTTTTAGAATTAAAGATAGGGAAACCCTTTTGAAGTTTGGTCTATCGTATTTTATTAAGAAAGCTAGTTGTAACAAAGTTAAAGCAACGAGACTCAACATAAAATATGATTGATATGAAATAGCAATTAAAGAAGATAATAAAAAAATCAGAGATCTTCGTATTGCAATCATATTGGATTCTTTCAACATATTGAGCATATTTTGCTTTCTAGACCTCTCAACCAAAATGAGGTCGAAAATAAAGTACATAGCCCAAAATACTGACATATTGTTAACCCAAAAAAACAACACTAATAATGGAGACAGTATTAGCCCAATGGTGAATATTTTTGAAATATGGTCTTGGTATGAAATTTCAGGGTTTAAATAAATCTCCAAGCCCGAGATGACTTGAAAAAAATATACTGCACTTATTGAAAATAGAATCTCTCTTGCAAAACTAGAATCATAATAAAATAATATTGAAATTGAAACAAACCTAATTACTACAGAAACTAGTCTATATAAAAGTCGAATTACCTTGTCATCTAATACTTTCAAAGTCGCTATAAGTAACTCTTAATTTTTTCGCTTCTCCATACAAAAAACGATTTCACATACTGCTCTATATCTTCTAAAGCGTTGTTTAATTTTTCTATATTAGAGAAAACAACCATATCATCGACTTTACTTACCTCACTCTGATTAAGTTCAAGATCTTCATTATCAATGTAGCATATATATGGTATCCCTCTTGCAAAAAGCTCGATAACAAGACTTGAAGTTCTTGTTATAACAATTAAATTATTTATTAAAAATAATTCTTTAACAGGTTCTAAGTTGTTATATAAGCCTCTTTCCCTTGGGTGGTATTTAACCATTAGGGTGAAACTTGTATTAGCATTCAAAATATAGCCTAACAACTCTTTTTCTTGATTTTTTCTATATGGCTGCGTTGCAAAAACAAAGTTTGGATTTGATTTCAAGTCGTATTCTGAAGATTGAAAAATATCTTTATCAACCATAAGTTTACTAAACCTTCTTCCAGGAAGATTTCTTTTGTAACTCTCTAATAAGGTATTTGATCTCACAAAAAACAAAGAATCTACTCCAAGTGTTGGGTAAGGGTAATAAGGCAAAATACCAAATTGAATATGCTTCAAGTCTTTATCAAAAAAAACAATTTTTTCAAGCTCTGCACACCAACTTATCTGCTCAAACGAAGAAACACTATTAATATTAGCTAACTTGGATCGTATTTTATTTAGTTGCTCATTGTATATCCACGTATCAAAATGGCAGCACACTTCAAATTGTGCATTTTTTATATCAATGGATAAGTTGCCTATATTTAATTTACTATATTTAATTAACAATGATCTAATAATTGAACTTGTACACTTATACAGTGAGACAAATATAATCTTCATGTCTAGCGGTGCAAAAACTTCATCTTTCTCTAATTTTCTACCTGGATTGAAGAAGAATATTTTAGTTTTTTTATTTACAACTTTTTTATAAAAAGGATTGTTATATGTTGATAAATGAACTGGAGATCTAATTAAGACAATATGTCTAGAAACAATGTCATCTAGCTTTTTGGCAGAATTATCTTTAAGCTTTTGTTTAAAAAGCAAGCCAAAATACTTAATAAAACTAATATATATATATATTAATGAGAGAATTCTTACAAACGAAGTAATACCTTTTATTCCTGAAAAACACCAATACTTGAAATCGACAGGAAATACCGAATGCATTTCTCTATAACCATTAAACCATACTGTGAGCTTCGATTTTTCAACTACCTCTGTGCCATTTAATTCTATTATTCGGAACAGTGGTACAATATAAAACTGAAAGATAGAGTTAATATGTAGCCCTAAAGGAAATGGCAGAGCATTTTTCTTTTTTAATAACTCTAAAGATAAATCCAACCTGGGTTGGCCCACTTTTGCTTCGCCATTAGAGAAGCCGTTTGGCCATTTGCGTACTTTATGTTTTTTCATAAAAATCATATCACGCTATAGCCTCCATCAATAACAATATCTTGGCCAGTAACATATTTTGACATATTGCTAGACAAAAACAATACAGCTCCAACTAAATCTTCTTCTGTTCCCAGTCTATTTAATGGTGTTTTACTAATGTATCTTCGCTTAAATTTTTCTGGCTGACCTCTCTCTATCCCTCCTGGAGAAATAGTATTCACGCGAATATCTGGCGCAAGCGTTGTTGATAACCACCTAGTCAACTGAGATAACCCCCCTTTGCTTGCAGAATATGCAGCAGGATTTCCCATATTTGTGTTGCTATACATACTCATATCAGGGCCCAAAAACCCATATATTGATGAGATATTAACTATTCTGCCATTATTTCTAGATTTTAAGAAGTCAGAGAATTTTTGACTTAATGCAAAGCTTGCAGTTAAATTTACATTTAAAGCCCTCTTCCAAGTTTCAATACTCTGATTTTCAAACTTTTCAACCCAGCCATTAATTTTTGAATCACCAACAAATGCCGCGTTATTAATCAAAACATCTAACTGACCAAGGTTATCCTTTACATAATTAAAAATAAAATCTACAGACTCTTCTCGCTCTAAATCACACTCTAAAAAATATATTTTATCTATAAATTCCTCATTACTGTCTTTAAATTCTTTCAGTCTATTCTTATTTATATCAACCATCACAACTATGGCTCCCAACTCTAATAGAGACTTAGTTATTACTTGACCTATATTTCCAGCTGCCCCTGTAATTAAAACAACTTCGCCACTCATATCTCGCATTTGACTTAATTTCAATTTTCCAACTCCATATCTAAATCCTTGATAAATATTTCTTGTCCATCTTCTCTAGATTTTTTTCCAGCAATTAAAGTCTTTATCGATATCATTGTGCTTTGATACCCTTCCTTGACTGGCTGATTATTTACCATATCAACAAAGTGACTTAAGGTTCTTTTAAAGGCTCTAAAGTTATCATGAATATTGACATCGAACCTAACATTCTCATCAATTACTTGAATAAAAAATGTTTGCTTCGAGCTTCCAACTGTTGAGAGTGTAAATAAACTCCCATCATCCATTTGTATTAAATATATAGAGGTTTTTTTCAACTTCACCGCTTTTACAGATACTGGCAATGATGTGGTGAAACTTAATACAGCATCAATCATATGAATACCATACTTTTCCCAATCATTAATGACAACAGAATTAATTAATTTTATTTTCTGGCTATTTCTTGCATAAAAATACCTCACATTATCCAACTCTGCGCAATACTTAAAACCAGAACACGACATCAGCTGGCCATTTTCAAGATATCGCTCAAGAAATGATAATTCCTTTAAATCTAGGGTTAGTGGTTTATCGACAAAAACAAAAACGCCTCTATCAAGAAAAAACTTTGCAATTTCAAAATGAGATTCATAATCATCTCTGGCTATAATTACCGCATCAACCTGCCCTAGCATTTCGTGATAATTATTTACGATGATATCTATATGACATGCTTTTGAAATATTCTCTGAAATTTCACGATCTTGACACCACACATGAGTCACACGAGCATCTTGAATTCCAAATTCAGAAGAATCTTTTTTGTCAAGATATTCTTGAATCCCACTCCAGCCAGAATTCCCCATCTCCTCAGAAGAATAGCCATTTATAATAGCAGAGAATGAAAATGGATGTCCATTTCCCTCACTAAACCCAATAACTCCAACTTTAATCACTACCAAGCACCCCAGCCACCATCAACGCAAATATTTTGTCCAGTCATATATTTTGAAAGATCGGTGCACAGTAAAGCGGCAACTCCTTTTAAATCATCTGGCTCGCCAATTCTACCCATTGGATTCTTACTACATAATCTTTGGGCAAACTCTGGATATTGCGTATATATTTCCTTAAATGGAAAAGCTCCTGGACTAATACAATTGGCTCTAATACCATATGGAGCCAAAAAACTAGCAAGATACTTTGTTAATTGAATAATGCCAGCTTTGGAAGCCCCATAACTGGGGGGGTTTATTTGTGGAACGTCTTCATATAATTTATAGTCTGGTGCAATATGACCATACATTGAAGATATTGTAAGAATAACGCCTTGACTAGACTTCAATGCTGCTGTGCTTTCTTTTACGAGTCTAAATATGCCATTCAAGCAAATCTCTATATCATAATCCCAATCTTTATTAGATATAGAATCCCAACTATTTTTCTTGCCAGACCATGCAGAAGTAATCAGAACATCTATACTTTTATACTCGGAAGTAGTAAATTCAATGCAACTAGCTATAGACTCGTTATCAAACAAATCCAAATAACACGGCCTAGAACTTACATTGAACTCTCTTTTCAATTTATCACTTAACCTGCTACATTTTTCAACATCTCGACTCGCGATAACAATATTTGCCCCAAGCTCTGCAAGTGCTTCACAAAAAGCTGTCCCTAAATATCCTGCACCGCCAGCCACAAGGACAGTCTTCCCACTAAGATCCATCAAACTATTAACAATACTCATTTTCACCCTTTTCTCTTTTCATAATATCTTCAACTATTTCTAAATCTTGCAAATTATCAATGTCTACCGACCTGTTCTCAGGCATTAACACGGCCTTCATTTTTCCAAATAGTAGCGCTGTGCCTTTATGTTCTCTAAACCGACTAAGATTTATACCGTATACCGCCCCGTTAAGTTCACATGCTTCAGGAAGTTTTTGTCTTGGAAGCCATGGGTTGGCATCAGGTATAAAAGTTGATGGCACACCCTTATTAATTTTCCATGCTCTATGCGGATTTAAGCGAGCATGCGTAAAAGTTGCAACACTGTCAAATCCATTATTCAGTTCTGAAATAACATTCTTTATATCTTGACAGTTACGTAGAGGAGATGTGGGCTCTAATAGCAATAAAAAATCAAAAGTGTAATTCTTTTCTTCTAACTTGTTTATAACATCTCTAACTGTCTCTATAACCAACGATTGATCCATGGACAAACTCTCAGACCTCCGAAGAACTTCTACCCCTAGTTCTTTGGAAAAGCTTGCTATTTCGTCCCCATCTGTTGACACCAAAACCATATCAATTTCATCAACTTTTTTAGCTTTAGAAATTGTCCATTCAATAAGCGGTTTTCCGTTCAGTGGGTATATATTTTTATTTTTTATACCTTTACTTCCAGCTCTTGCTGGTATTAATGCCACTACTTTAGACATTTACACTCCTTTTATTTTCTTTAAATCCTCAATTGTCCCAACATCAGACCAAAATTCATTGATTGGAAAAACCATAATCTTTCTAGTTATTTTTAAAGTGTCCATCATAAATTCAGGCATATCATAAGTTACATCTTCAGGGATAATATCTAAACATTTCTTATTTATCACGTAAATACCTGCAGATGTCTCATTTTCATAGGTAGGCTTCTCCACAATACTGTTAAAAACTCCATCACTAGAATCTATTACACCAAATGGGACTGTGACGCTATGTTTATTTGTTGCAATTGTAAAGTTAGATTCTTTTTCTAAATGAAAATCAATTAATTTTCTAAAATCAATATTGGTAATAATATCTCCGTTTATCACTATCAAATCATCAGTCAGTTTATCTTTATCTAACAATAAGGCACCTGCAGTTCCCATTCTTTTATTTTCTATTGTATAAGAAATTGACACGCCTCTATCTGAGCCTGTTTTAAAAAAATTAATAATTTGATCAGACTTATAGTTAGTACAAATAACAAAATTAATAAAGCCTTGCTCAATAAACTTTTCTATGATTACTTCCAGCATAGGCTTGCCATCTATCAGGACCATGGACTTAGGTGTATCTTCAGTTATAGGTCTCATTCTAGTTCCTAGACCTCCGGCCATAATTACTACTGAAGTATCTATTTTTTCATTCTGTAATAGTTCGTATAATGACAATATCTTTACAAAATTGCCCTTTTCATCAACAATTGGAATATGGGATATTTTTGATTTTATTAATAACTCTTTAAGCTCAATATTACTTTTATCTAAAGTTGCTATTATCGGATTAGGGTTATATATTCCTAATATGATTTGATCCATAGATTCACAAGACAGCAAAGATCTTCTGATATCTCCATCAGTTATTACACCAATAAGTTTTTTATTTTCAATAACACATGCCAACCTTCTATGAGTCGCCTCAATAACCTTCAAAGCGTCGCTAATACTACTGTAGGGGCTTAATATTGATTTAATATAACTTAAACTCATATTTACTCGCTCCATATAGGGTTGGATAACGCCCACTTTCCATTGTTTTTAGTCCATAAATGTGGGGTTCTAAAAGATTCAATAGTTTCATGAAAAGTTTCAGCAGATATCCCCATATACTCACAACAATCATCTAAATACATTTCTGGGAACTCACCATCAAAACGCCGAATAAGAGATACACCTTCTTCTCTAGTTATATCTCCATTTCTTATCTCCTGAGAGGAGTCCTGTGTGGCTCTACCCATCCCAAATTTAATGAAATAAGTGTACCAGTGAAGCCAGTCTATCTTGTCATCCATAGAGCTGTATTTACTAAAACTTCCCTCTACACGAAATGCCATAGGACGAAACTCAGTGTTCTCTACAGAATAGTAATACATTTCCTGAGGGTGCCAATTAATGTAGTACCCCAAATAATGAACCTCAGTCTTATTTTCATCCAAACTATATGGGTTAGCTGGCAAATATGCATCAAGATCTGAACGATTTAGATTATGCTTCTGTACAATTTCAGAAGCACACATTCCACCAAGATATATATCGTCCAACTGAAAATCACTTGCATAATACGAAGAGTCTTTTGTTGGAACGGCATTTTCCTCAATAGCACTTCCATATTCAGCAGGATTTTCTCCATATATCACCAAAGGAATTTTCTTTTCATATGAAACCTTTGGTGCCAAATTCATTTGCCCCAGCATAAAAGGCTGGAATGGATGCCCTAAATTCAAAAAAGCATATTTTGTTAACAATTTATGTATTTTCTGATTTGGATGATATGTTAGGTTTGTAAATCCTGATCCCAGCCAAACATCAAAATTTCTTTTTCCAATATCTGTATAAATATTTGGCGGCCACGTTATGGTTAACGGATTCATATTGTATTTATATTTCAATATGTGAGCAGCGAAAACACTATCCTTTCCTCCACTACCAGGAATAATGCAATCAAAAGTGCCATCATTTTTTCTATACTTATCACATAATTCAGACAACTGACTTTCTCTATCACCCCAATTAATCAAAGTTTTGTTTTCGTTATGCTTACAAGCAGAACAAACACCCTCTTTATCAAATTCAATAATTCTTTTTTTTGCTTCTTTCTTACTATTAAACTCTCTTTCAGAGGATGGTCTTTGATTACTCATAGTGCACTTCTTGCAATATTTCACTTCCAAAGGTAACCCATATTTACCTAGCTTCTTACTCATAATTATTACTCTATAAATTGATAAAATTCTTAAACAACTGAACCCCAGCCTCTCTACTTTTTTCAGGATGGAATTGCACACCATACAAATTATTTTTTTGTATGGCAGACACGAAGAAATGACCTCTATATTCTGTCAAGGCAACTATATCTGTATAATTCACAACTTCATATGAATGCATAAAATAGAACTCCACGCCCTCTAAACCTTTTAATAATTTGCTATTTCTTGAAGTTTCTAATGTGTTGTAACCAACATGTGGAACTTTTGCACTAACTAACATAGGCTTGACTTCAGCTTGAATAAGTCCTAAGCCTTTTGTTTCTCCATACTCAAAACCTAATGTTGACAGTATTTGCATACCCAGACAAATACCTAGAATTGGCTTGGTTGTTGATTTCAAAGGCTCTATAAAATTACTATTTTCAAGCTTCTGCATAGCATCTTTAAAACTACCAACTCCAGGAAGTATTACTTTATCTACCTTATCAAAGTGACTAAGATGGTCTATGATTAATGCCTTACCTCCAGCCTTTTCAACTGCTTTTTTTATGCTGTGTATATTACCTGCCACACCATAATCAACGATACCAATTATATCGCTCATTTTGACACCTCTATGTTGTTATCTCTTAGAAATGCCTTAATGTCTTGAATAGTAAATTTATCATAATGAAGTAAACTGGCTATAGCGATGCCACTTGGTTGAGCGTATTCTATCACCTCTTTAATATCTTCTAAACCACCTGCCCCACTCGCAACTACTACTGGAATATCTAATAAATCGACAATTGCCTTGCAAAGCTCTAAATCAAACCCATTGTTTCTGCCATCAGCATCGACTGATTGTATAAGTATCTCTCCAGCCCCTCTTTCTTCTGCTTCTTTTGCCCAATCTAATACATCCTTGCCGCTTCGAACCCTGCCACAATCAGTATAGCATTCCCAGCTGGTATCCCATTTTTTTGCCTCTATATTAACAACAACTGCCTGCCTGCCAAAAATTTCAGCCGACCTATTAATAATATCTGGACCTTCTTGCACGGCATAAGTATTAATTACAACCTTATCTGCCCCTATATGAAATAGCTTAGAAAAATCATCAACACTTCTAACTGCGCCTCCAATACCAAACGGAATGAATAGTTCATTGGCCACCTTTTCAATTTCACTATAAACTATATCTCTCTGATATAAAGATGAAACTATATCAATGTATAGTAATTCATCAGCACCTTGATCATAGTATTTCTTTGCCAATTCTGACGGATTTCCCACTACTCTCAATCCTTCAAAATGAACTGGTTTAACAACATTTGGCGGCTTAATGTCTAACTTTGCTATTATTCTAATACTCATTTACTTTATTTCCTTGACTAACATAAAGCTTTCTGCATAATCACAACCTGATGTTGCCCCTCTGTAAGTTGCTAGCGCCCTAATATTCTTATCGTTTCTTGGGAATGGGTGCTTACCAATTTCACTTTTATAAATACTCATTAATTTAATTTTATTATCGATGTATTTACTTATGTCTACGAACACATTCGGCACAAAACTAGCTTCTTTGACACTTAAAGAGAACTCTGTTTCGCTTAAAGTCTCCATCATGTAAATTTTCTTTATAAATGGATAACGAAAAGATTTAGTGCAACTGAATGCAGCATCAAATATATATTTATGGTCACTATGGACATCGCTTTTAAATGGCAAGTAAATAATATTTGGCTTTATCTTGTTGATAACAGATGAAATTTTTGTAATTAATTCGCTCATACTATATTCATCTACTTTTGTAGAAGATAGCCCTAGCTTATTGACTGAGCTGAATCCATAAAAATCACCAACCTTAAGTATTTCTTTATTTCTTTTTTTTATTGTAGATGCGTTATAACCATTCGATTCCTTTATGTCTGTAGCAATAACCCAATGAATTTCATCACCATAATCCTTATGCTTGCACAATGTGCCACCACAACCAAGTGTTTCATCATCTGGATGCACTGCAATCACTAAAACTTTATTCATAAATATTCTCCAATTCTAGGGGTATCTTTAAAATCATGCACTATTATTTCTACCGCACCATCATATGTTTTGACCACAAAGGTATTATTGTCAGAATTTAACACCTTCCCTGGCTCAATATTTTTTGGCACATCTTGAATTTCCCTAACCATCCATATAGAGATATTTTTTTCATTATATTTTATATGTGCCCCAACATATGGCTTTGTTAAAGCCCTAGTTAAGTTATATATTGAACGACTATTCATACGGAAATCAATCTCTCCATCTAATTCGTTACGCTTTCTCCAGCTATTAGACTCCTTGTCATTTTGTTTAATTCTCGTATAAGCGCCTTTTTCTAATAATGGGATAAACTCTTCTATTTGGATTAATGCTATATTAACCACTTTATCATAAAGATTACGTGCATCATCTTGATAGGTTATTTCAAAATCTACTTGAGATAATATATCACCACTATCTGCACCTTTATCCATAAAGAAAAAAGTAGATGCACTTCTTTCCAGACCTAGAGCAAGTGCCCATATCAAAGGATGTCTACCTCTATTCTTTGGTAATTTTGCAGGATGATATCCAATAACTCCCATTGGGGCAATATTCAAAATTCTTTCTTTTAACAAGTAAGACCAGCCAAAGCAAAAAATCACATCTGGATTTAGATTTTCTATCCACTCAACACTGTCTATCGAATTAATATCATTTACATACAAACAAGGGACTTTATTAACATCACACAATAGCTTCAAGTCAGAAAAATCGCTATTAAGAGATGACGATTCTTTTGTGCAAACTCCAGCTAGATCGACGTCAATGCTTATTAACTTCTGTAAACAGCGCAATGATAATTCAACAGAGCCAATTAGTACAACTTTCATTAAAAACTTCTTTTTAAATGTAGGTCATAAAAGGATTTTTTAATAATTCCATCCAAATTAATATCTTTGATTTTACTTACTATTTCTTTACTTGCTCCACCCGATCCATAGGGATTTTTAACATTTTTGACTATATTTTGAAAACCTTTGGAATACAATTTTTTTAACGACTTATTAATGTCCTCTTTCTTTGGTGAGCAGCTAATTACACTATCTGCTTTAATTCGCCCCTTTTGCCTATCACCTATATCAATTGTGCCAATATTAAAGCTTGGAGCTTCAAGTAGTCCGCTTGAGCTGTTACCAACAACGGCATCCATAAACTGTAAGGCGCTGAGATAATTAAGCTGCCCCATTGATGTAAATGCAACTGTATTATTGCGACTGGCAACAAAATCCTCAATCATTTTATTAATAACCCTTCCATCAGTATCACTATTGGCTTTTGTAAATATTATTTTTGTATTTTGTAGTTCGTCAAGAGAGTCTAATAACTCCTTAAATTGAACTTCTGACGTCAAAGTTTCAAGTGTCACAGGATGGAAAGTAACTAACAAATTTTTAGTTCCAAGATTGAAATTAATTATGTTTTCAAATTCTTCTTTCGATAATAATTTCAATTTATTGATGTTATCAATTCCTAATCCACCGACATTAAACACTCTATCAGGCTGCTCTCCTAGCTGGATTACTCTATTTTTATATTCTTTAGCAGCAACAAAATGTATATGACTCATCTTAGTAATTGAATGCCTAATTGGCTCATCTATTAAACCCTCGGTAGCCTCTCCACCATGCAGGTGAGCCATAGGAATCTTTGCAATCATTGCGGCACTAACTGCAGAAAATATTTCAAAACGATCGCCGAGAACTATACACAAGTCAGGCTTCAAATCATTAAACGCATTAGCAAAGCCAATCATACCCAGCCCCATGGATTTACTTATACCTACCACACTATCAGATGAGAGCTTTATATCTACTTTTTTATCGATTACAAATCCATCACTCTCAATTTGTTGATAAGTATTGCCAAATTCTGAAGACAAATGCATACCAGTGGCAATAATTTGCAGCTCCAACTCTAGATTGGCATTAATTTCTTTCATTAGCCAATAAAGCAATCCATATTCTGCCCTTGTGCCAGTCACAACACAGATTTTTCTTCTAATCATATTAATTCATCTGCATTATAATCTTTTGAGGAGGTCGTTCCTATAATTTTATCCCACTGCATTGGGCTAATACCTCCCCCTGGTCTTTTAATTGCTATGTTTTTATCGGTTAACAAATCACCTTTTTTAATATTTTGATTAGCAACAATAGACTTCCTAATAATTTTAATATTTAGACTTTCACTTGGCGATAGTTTTTTTTCACTAGTACCTAAAGCTTTTTCAATGTTTCTAATTGCATTCACCATCACTTTCAACTCTTCTGGATCTAATGATGCTTTGTGATCTGGTCCATCCATGGTTTTATCTAACGTGAAGTGCTTTTCTATACATTTAGCACCCATTGCAACAGCAGCAATATCTACTTCTATTCCTAGAGTATGATCGCTATACCCAACATTAACACCAAATTCTTTTTGTAGTGTGATCATTGCATTCAAGTTGACATCTTCCATTGGTGTTGGATACATTGTATTCGCATGCAACACTGTAATGTTGTCTAAAGATGTGCCTGCATTAATCAAAATATTCAATGCATCTCTCACCTCTTCAAGATTTGACATGCCTGTAGACAATATAACTCGCTTATTTAATGATCCAATGTGTCTTAAATATGGCAAGTTCGTAATTTCGCCGCTAGGTATTTTAAATATTTGCAATCCTAGGTCGCTTAGCAAATTAATACTTCCGTGATCAAAAGGTGTAGATAAAAATATTATGTCTTTTTCTTGGCAATAAGCAATCAATTCTCTATGTGTATCTAAATCTAGCTCAAGCTTTTTGATCATATCAAACTGAGACTCTGATGCATCAGTAGTCTGCTTTTGATAGTCAGCTTTTTGTGCGTTTTTTGACACTAGGCTTTCTGCCTTAAATGTTTGAAACTTTACCGCATCTGCACCAGAATCAACCGCTACATCAATCAATCTCTTTGCAAAATCACTTGATCCATTATGATTAACACCCGCCTCTGCAATAATAAATACCTTACTCGACTTCAAACCTATCTCCTATTTTTAAATCGATACTAGAAGTATATTCGGTAACCTTGATAAAACTATCTTTTGTTTTTACCGTAATGCCTGTTTCATCTATGTTTAGAATCGCACCTTCAATACATTTATAAGACGGAGCTTTTTCAATAATTTCTACTTTATTTATCATTATTTCACTCTCATTTATAAAGGCTCTTGCCATTGGGCCAGGAGCACAAATAGATCTTGTAAAATTAAAAATGCTTCTTGAATCATCTTTCCAGTTTATATTTTCATCGCCTATTTTTCTCTGAGAGCAGTAAAGACCTGTTGGATGAATATCTAATTGTTTTTTTCCTTCCACAGTGCCACTCTTAAACAGGCAAACCGCCCTATATAAGATAGATGCAGAAGCATTATAAGATCTATCTAAAAGTGTTGAATAGTCATCTCTATCATTAATTGGATGTGTATCTTGTAAAATAATGTCACCTGTATCAATACCTTCATCAACATAATGAACTGTGATTCCAAATTCTGACTCGTCGTTAATTAAAGCCCAATTTAAAATATTTCTACCTCTATAGAACGGTAGTTTTCCAGCATGGCAATTTATTATTTTATATTTTGTTAGATTTATAATCTCATTTTTAAATATTTGATTAAAAGACATTGAAATAAATAAACCACAATTATAGGTGGATAGTCTTTTAATAAATTCAGTTGAATTTACATTTTTATCTTTTATATAGTCTATATTGTATTGATCACAATACTTTAATAAAGTATCGTCTTGTGTTTCAAACCTTACACATATAAATCTTATTGAAAGCTCATCATCACTAATTAACTTTTTAAATGTCTCATGACTCCAAGGACCATCAGCAAAATAGCCTATATTTAATTTTTTACTCACAACAATACACTACTAGGTAAATTGACAACACGATCTTTTAGCCACTCTGAATTTTCCAATGCACCACATTGTGCATGCTGAAACATTGGCAATTTATTCATCATTGTCCAAATTGGGCGAGTCATAACACCACTAGAATTAGTCTCATCTAAAAACTCATCTCGTTGCTGTTTATTTTTAAG
>Ga0075447_10001002_pt1 | contig 13602 bp, 14 predicted proteins | sample CoawatmetaG10DNA_FD_72352 | JGI IMG/M metagenome (GOLD analysis project Ga0075447, IMG submission 72352) | Marine microbial communities from the West Antarctic Peninsula - Coastal water metaG104-DNA | ecosystem: Environmental > Aquatic > Marine > Coastal | place: Atlantic Ocean: West Antarctic...
GGATTATTTTGTAAATTATTTCGCGGAATATATGTAGACTGCGCATTATCTCGAGGTCTTGTTTGAGTTCGAGTACGATTATACAATGATGTATATCCAGATCGCGATTGATTTCGGACATTACTTGTAGCACTATTACTTGTAGCACCATTACTTGTAGCACTATTACTTGTAGCACTATTACTTGTAGCACCACGACCCCGTCTATTTCTCAAATCATTGGCAGTACTAGTAAAAGATGAACGTGGTGTATATATCATTCTATTTTCTTCGCGCATTCGCATAGAATCAATATAATGATATAATAATGCAGTCATATTGTGTTCTTGATCAGCCATATTATTTAACATAGAAGAATACACAGAATTCATGGAGTCACGCATGGTAGACATAGTTTCTAAATATCTTTGAAGTAAAAAATCACTAGAATTATCGCCGTTCATATGTATATACTTAAAAGATGTTTAAATACAACATTATAAATATAATTAATTATGGCTTTAGAAAGCAGTATATATGCTAATAAAGGTTTAAGTGGATTAGCAAATCATGGGAATTCCTGTTATATTAATACATGTATGCAAATTTTATCACATACATATAAATTATGCGATTTTCTTAAAGATGAATCTTATAAAAAACATTTAAATCGCACACCAGACTCCATCGTATTATTAGAATGGGCGCAACTTCTTGATTTAATGTGGAGTAAAAACTGCACTATTGCTCCAATGCGTTTTATAAATGCCATAAGAAAGGTAGCATCTATAAAAAAAAATGATTTATTTACAGGCTATGACCAGAATGATGCCCAAGAGTTTTTATTATTTATTATAGATTGTTTTCATAATTCTATGCGCAGAGAGGTTGATATGAAAATAACTGGTGATGCTATAAATAAAACTGATAGATTAGCAGTGTCATGCTATAGTATGATGCAAAACATGTATTGTAAAGATTATTCAGAAATGCTCCAATTATTTTATGGTATACAGGTGTCAGTTATATTTTCAATTGATGAAACCGAACAACTTAGTATGAGCCCAGAACCATTTTCTGTTTTGAGTCTTAGTATACCGACAACAAGAAATCCGACAATTTTTGATTGTTTAGATAATTATTGTATAAAAGAAATATTAGATGGTGAAAATAAATGGCACAATGATGAGACCGACATCTACCAAGATGTAAAGCGTGGATATATTTTTTGGAGTCTTCCAGACATTTTCATTATAGATATTAAAAGATGGTATAATAATGGAAAAAAAAAACAAACGCTTGTATCAACAGAATTATTAAATGTAGATTTTTCTAAATATGTGCATGGTTACAATAAAGAAAATTATGTATATGATTTGTATGGCGTATGTAATCATTCAGGTGGAAGCGGAGGTGGGCATTATACTGCTCATATTAAAAATGCCAATAATAAATGGTATGAATTTAATGATACTTCTGTTGAAGAAATTTCTGAAATGGATATTATTACACAAAAATCGTATTGCTTCTTTTATCGTAAAATAAAATAAATATTTATATATAATGAACGTTAATTTAGATACCACTATGGGAATTCCATACCAAGGTCCAAATATAGCAAATGATAATAATGCACCACTAGCAAGTAGCACCAATACACCAACTAATAATACTCCTACTAATAATACGCCGAATTATACTATTCTAATCGTTCTTATCGTGATTATCGTTGGTTATTATATTATTTTTTCTTCTTTAGGAACTTCATCAAAAAGCGAGACATTTTCTTTAATGGGTGAAAGCGATCCCCCGACAAGTAAAACAACTACTTTAGAAATCTTATTGTGGGGAATATTCTTAACACTTATTTTATTAAACGGTCTATCTTATTTTTTTAATTTTAATGTTAGTGCGTCATTAAATAATCTCTTTTCAGGTGAGCCCACAGTTGACCTTATTGTAGACCCTGATAATATTGCAGGCGAAACGGAAAAAGGAGCAACAAGCATTCCAGAATTAACATTTAAAAAACAAGTGTTTCATGTTCCCAATAATAAATATACATATAGTGATGCAAAAGCTATATGCAGAGCATATGGAGGCCGTTTAGCAACATACAACGAAGTAGAAGATGCATATGATGATGGCGCTGATTGGTGTGGTTATGGTTGGTCAGATGGACAAATGGCACTATTCCCCACGCAATTTGAAAAATGGCAAACGCTTCAAAAAATTAAAGGACATGAGCACGATTGTGGCCGTCCAGGCGTTAATGGTGGATATATTGCCAATCCTGCAGTAAAATTCGGAATTAATTGTTATGGTTACAAGCCAAAAATTACTCAAAAAGAAGCTCAGCGTATGTCCGACACTTCTTTATATCCGAGAACACAAAAAGAACTGGATTTTGAGAAGCGAGTTCGAAGATGGAAAGACCATCTCCCAGAAATTTTAGTGGCACCTTTCAATCACACCAATTGGAGCACAAATTAAAATACACATTATGTATTTATTTCTGTTGAAATATATGATTTATATATAATATATAAATCATAGACGAAATCATAGATGAAATCATAGCTGAAATCATAGCTGAAATCATAGCTGAAATCATAGATGAAATAACATAATCATTACTGTTAGCGCTTTCTATAATTATCAATTGACGAACATGTAAAACTAAATTTGTATCACGCGCAAGTGTATATTATCACCAACGCTATAATAACCACACAAGTTGTTATTATACACAAATAAAACCCTGATGATTGTATTTGAATGTCATCTAGGTGGTCTCCGTCCATATAATCTGTCTGGGTTTCATTAGTATAGATTGGTATTCCTGTTGGAAGTGGAATATGTAAATTACTTTCTATATAGTAAAGAGGGTCTTCACACATTATACAGCACGGTTTTTTCTCGAGCCACTCTTGGATACATTTTTTATGCACACTGTATTTACATGCACAAATTTTTTCCAGTTCATTTATATTATCTATAGGAAATATATTGTCTCCATTGCTTATATGTTCATTCTCTAAACAAATCACGCAATTATCAATTTTATTATTTAGCATAAGTATATAATTATGTAGGTTATTTTTATATATTTTATATATTTTATATATTTTATATATTTTATATATTTTATATATTTTATATATTTTATATATTTTATATGATTATACTTATGCATCAAGCAATTATGACAGTTGTTTAGCTGACTGCTTTGCGCGTTGTATTCTTGTTTGTCAATACACGAGATTTTTTTGTTTGCGCGGTATATTTACTTTCACGATTTACGGTGGGTTGTTTTTGATTGGAATGTTTTTGCTTGGAATGTTTTTGCTTGGAATGTTTTTGGACTTTTTTCCTAGTCATTTTACGTGTATTTTCATCTATCGGGTCCATTAAATCTACTAGGCGATCGATTAAATGATTCGACGCAACTTCGTTATTAGAAGTAGAAACATTTTGTGGTTGTGGTATTGCATTTAAATAAAATAACCCGGCAGGTACAGCGAGTCCATCTGTTAAACTGTCTAAAATATTATTTTTCGATTTTGCACCACCCATTTGGCTTGTAATACTCATCATTGGCATATTATTATTATTAAAAATAGTATTTAATTTAAACCCTCCTGCATGCATCTTTCCGTCGCCACCTCTATAAAATGCTAAATCTTCACTAGAAAATATAGGCATATATAATATATCCAGGTATATTATTATTCTTTATTATTTGTATAGCTTCTTTTAATTTCTGGCACGCTTTTTTTGTGACGTGAATTTTTTATATATGTCATAATTGAATTTACATCTTCTGTATTTTTAATACAATCAGATAAACAGGTTTTAAGGAATGTTAATGTTAATGGAGCTGTTTGTGTTATTGATATAAATTTTAATCTTCCATCAGATATTTGAACTGTCGCATCCGATAAATTTTCTGTTTCTACATATTCAAATATATTTTCGCTTAACTTGCTGCGTTCTTCCCGTAAAGAACGAGCCCGTTCATTTAATAATTTAATCTGATTATCTATCGCCACCCATGATTTTATCTTATTTTCAAAAGCCATGTATATAATATATAATGTTATAAATAATATATTATTTATAACATTATATATTATGTTATACATACCACCACACTAGTTTATTCATTTAGCGGCGTCTTTTACGTGTTGGCCCGCGTCGTGTTTTTGTATGTTTATTTTTTTTTGTGAACTTGTATAATGCAGCTAAAATAAAAGCAGGAACAATCGCGCTAGCGATTGCGCCACCTCCTGTTTGGGCTTTACAGGCGCCGCACGCGGCGCCTCCCCCACGCTGCTTTCGTCTTTTCTTACCTCGTCCATCACGCCGACGATGTGATTTTTTCCGACAACTCCGCACACGGCTACTACCCCTACGCCTCGAATGTTTTCCTCCTATTAGGCTCAATGTAGCAACATCACATGCCATTATATAATAACGCAATATAAAAATATTATATACACTTGGATAGTAATTTATTTCTAAATAATAAAGAAAATATTCCTAAATGTAGTAAAAAACTTATTATAACGAAAATTAAAGATATATATATATATGGATTTAGTCGTTCTAATATTACTTCCATTATCGGCGTGAGTAGAAGATTTAATTCATGCTTGACATCTTCGCGCTTTAATATATTTACGCACTGTTGAATAATCGTATCTTTGTTCATTATAATATTGTTATAATTATATAAAATAAACTTTATGCTTTACTGCAAATGAAATATTCTAATGAAATATTCTAATGAAATATTCTAATGAAATATGTTATTTATTATCAATAATTTTCTGTATACTGTATTAATGGTTGTTTATGATCCCACGAATACATTTGATTTTAATAAGATTACTTTAGCAAATCCACATCCTGTACAAGGCGGATCGTATTTCACGAAATTAAACATGGATAATAACCCATTATGTATACAATTGCCTAATTGTTATACAAAACAAGGAATTGTTTCCACACAGAAAGGTAAATATTGCGACCTAATGTATGACACAAATACCGCAGACTCTTTAACGGAATGGATCGAAGGTTTGGAAAATGCTTGCCAAAAGCTAATTGATAAAAAAAAATCCTTATGGTTTCATAATGAAATTACTAAAGATGATATTACTAGTATGATGTCGCCCATTTGTAGATTATATAAATCAGGTAAAAAACTTCTTATTAGATCGAATATTATACATCATAAACGCTCTGGGAAAGATAAATGTATTATTTATAATGAACTAAAAGAACCGTTAAATACATCAGATATACGCAGTGAACATACTATTATTCCTCTCATTTGCATAGATGGTATACGCTTTACGTCGCGAAGTTTTGAGATATCTATATTATTAACACAAATAATGATATTAGATTCGGTTCAAGAAGAAGAAATTTGTTTAATTACGCATAATAACCTGAAAAATGAACCTTTAGAAATACTACCGTCACAAAATCAAAATAATATTGTCAAAGTATTTAGCAATAAAAATAATATTATAGAAAAAAACTATACAGATATTGGAATCAAACGCCTTGATACGGGCGACGTACCTGCGAACGTAGTAGGAGACGCAGTTGCTTCAGAAAACGCAGTTGCTACAGAAGACGAAGTTGCTACCGAAGACGAAGTTGCTACCGAAGACGAAGTTGCTACAGAACATGCAGTTGCTTCAGAAGACGCAGTTGCTTCAGAAGACGAAGTTGCTTCAGAAGACGCAGTTGCTTCAGAAGACGCAGTTGCTTCAGAAGACGCAGTTGCTTCAGAAGACGCAGTTGCTTCAGAAGACGCAGTTGCTTCAGAAGACGCAGTGGAAGAAAACGAAGTTGCTTCAGAAGACGAAGTTGCTTCAGAAAATGAAGTTGCTTCAGAAGACGAAGTTGCTTCAGAACGCGCAGTTGAAGAAAACGAAGTGGGAATTAAAAAACAGGGTTCTAATCCAATTCCTGCTCCACGCAAATATTTAGAAAGCTCTAGCAATAATTCTCATGGATTGGCAACAAATAATACTTTAGAAGATTTATGTGAGGTAAACATAACCCTTCCAGATACAACAGAAACGATACAATTAAGGAAACCCAATGAAGTATATTATGAAATATATCAGGCAGCATTAAAAAAGGCAAAACATATGAGAAATGTTGCCCTCGATGCATTTTTAGAAGCTAAAAATATTAAGGAGCGATATATGTTAACTGAAATTGACGAAGATTCGGACAATGAAGAAACAGAAAACCAAGATGATTTAGGCTAATTTAACACATTTCATAAAAATTTTTTATCATTTATTTTATATATAAGATGTTCAAGAACTTCCAAAACTTCCAAAAATTTCTTTCAAAAAATGCTCTATTTATTGCATTAGGCGCTATTGTTTTATATTTAGTGATAAATAACTACTCTGCCGGAAAAGGTGTCTACTCCGAAGGTAATTCTGCCGCTACATCGGGTGGTTCTGTTGCCGCCAATGCAGCTGCTGTTAGCCAAGTTGTTCCCGCGCACCCGCACGGGGAAAATGAAGTATCTGCTTCCGTAAGTGGCATGACAACTTCTTCTTTAGGATTACCGCCCAGCTGTAGTAAAGGAACTCCTGCACAGCCGGGTGATCTTTTACCAAAAACAGGAGATAATGCATGGGGTCAACTCATGCCAAACTCTGGCAACGGAGATTTAGCAAATGTCAACCTTCTTGATGCCGGATATCATAATGGCATAGACACTGTCATGGGTTCTTTACGTAATGCGAATCTTCAGGTGCGATCGGAACCACCTAACCCACAATCAAAAGTTAGTCCATGGCAGAACACCACAATAGAGCCAGATCTCATGCGCGTCCCATTAGAGTTGGGCTGCGGACCACAATAAGTATTTGCACAATAAGTATTTGCACAATAAGTATATAATACCTACATAACTATATCATTTTTATTAAATAATATAGTTATTTAGTAATATATGGATGAAAAATCCTCTCATTCATTTTGGAATACATTATTAGCAAAATTTTATTCATTGCCCCAACATCCTCCACTTGACCCCGAACATTCTTTGGTATATACTTTCAATAGCGATTTAAAATATTATCCGTTGCAAGATGAGACCTCCATTCCTTTATATACACAAGGAGTATTTTTAATAATATATATCTTTATTTGGGGAGTCATTATATTACAAGGATGTGATACCTGCACAACCCCTTATTTTATAGGATTTTTTATTGGTTTCATAATTTTGTTGTTAGAATCATATTTTTATTCTATGATAACAAATGTGCAATTATTAAGAACAACAGAAAAAACTACTCATCCTTACATTTCAAATATACCACAAGTAGAAAGTGTAAAATCTGGAGAAGATGTTGGGATCATGAACAACCGCGTTCATTTTAACACGATGGGTGGTCACGGAGACTATAAAATTTTATTCAATAATACATATCTACCGAAAAGCGATACATACGGTTATATTTTACCAGCGAAAACATTTTTAGAAAAGAGTTCATCTGGGGAGTTCCAGAGCATGAATTTTAAAGACTATTTACAAGGAAAATCATATAATGAACAGGCGAGTGAAACTGACATTATTAAATATAATCCTGGTTCACAGAGCAATATCGAGTTTTATAGTTCGAAAATTACAAAATTATCAAAAACATCTTACTATATCAGCATGATTATCATTACCTGGGCGATGTATACAACAAATTCAAAGTGGGGTAGCACTCGTCAATTATATTGGAACTTATTAACCATTATGATAGCTGTAATAGCAGGAGCTATGGTATTAACAGGACAAAGCATCGTTTCTTATAATTATAATATTTATTTGAAAAAACGCTTATTAATTATTGCAATTTCACTGGGCATTACTTCTATTTTAATTATATAGAATAATTAAGTATTTATGTTATATATATGGAACATTCTAATATATATCACACTATAAACCAATCGGATATTATTGAAACAAAACCGGAACTTTTACAAAGTTTATGGAAAAAATTTACATATCATACAACAATTACAAATATTATTAATATAACATGTTTACTATATTGGTGCATATTAATTATTTATTTATATACTGTGCTTGTTGATAAAAACACAAAGGTTACTTTTTCTTATAAAAATCGAATAGGCTTTTCCATATATTTTATAATTATAGCATTATACCCTATTCTTTATATAGTAAATAATATTTATCAAACCAATGTGCGCCCGGAAAAACTCATAGATCCTTATTATGCTCTATGTGTCGACGGTCCAACCCAACTTTCACGAGAAGAATTAGCACTTGGTATCGTAGGTAAGATGAATTATAAATGTCTTAAGGAATCTAGTGATTATAATCATCAATTTGGAAATATGATAACTATGAGAACATGGTATATTATTCATAGTATTTTTGCTTTAGTGTTGTTTTTATTTACACAAAGTGCAGGAAAATATAAAAATTCTATTGTATCTAGCCAAAGTCATTTTATGACATTGATCATACAACATGCGTTATTTCTCGCAATGATATTAATGAGCGTAGATATGTTTACCGAGTATTACTATATGAGCACTTTAGCCGCATCTTTTTTCTCTAATATATTACAATTAGCGGGGGCACTTACTATTATGCTCGTCGCTTTTATTTTATATAGACTGATATATATTTTTGTGTAATATTTTGTAGTATATTTTGTAGTATATTTTTTCATATAATTTATCTAATTATATTATATGAAGTTCACAACCATAGAGTATATGTTAATAGCAGTCATGTTAATAATGGTATTTTATATATATCATCAGTCGGATTATTCAAATTTAAAGTGTATTATATCAGATGTGGATGGTAAAAAATATTGTGTGCGCGAACGGCGAAAATTAAAACTAGCAGCAGATCGTTTAGCAAATACAAATAAACATATGCAGGAGTTAGTTCATCATTGTAATGAAAAATATAAAAACGAAGATCGTATAAATCGCCTAGTATCTGGTTATAATCCAAAAAAAATATACGAAACATTGCCTACTAGTAAATTCACTGCATATAGCCAGAACAAGGGGGAAAAATTGGCTTTTTGTTTAGACACTGAAAAGTCGGGTGGTAACCTAATAGATATGAATACATTAACCTTCGTTGCCTTGCATGAACTTTCTCATGTAATGACAAAAAGTGTTGGTCACACAGACGAATTCTGGGGAAATTTTAAGTTTTTATTAAAAGAAGCTGCCGAAATTGGTATTTATGACCCCATCGACTATGCAAAAGAGCCACAACGTTATTGCGGTATGACTATTACAGATAATCCTTATTATGGATAATCCTTATTATGGATAGACATTATTATGGATAGACATTATTATGGATAATCCTTATTATGGATAATCCTTATTATGGATAGACATTATTACAGGTGATTTATTTTATTTGAACTGTCTCTCCTATTTCTTTTACTGCGCTCTGGACTTTTCTCTCTTCCTCAAGAATATTTTGTGTTGCACTATGCATCACCTTTACAAACTCCATTTGTCCATTATCTGTTTGCATATGATCCGGATTTTCCCCCTGCCAATCTTTCACAATATTTAAATATTTATTGGAAAGATTACACATTGCCGATTTTAATTTTTCATTACCAATATCTTTATTCCATTCCCCTGCTTCTTTAATATACATTGTCTTGCGTTTAATATCAGTGCACTGAATTGGACGATGAACAGATTCGGTGCTCTGTAATTCTTTTATAACTACATTTTTCGTGCTTGACAATAATCCATCCCTTCTGGCAGTTTGAAGGTCGTCTAGTTGCAAATGTATATTGCTCATAAATTCAGGAAGATTAATTGCATCTTTACACGTCTCATTTAAATAAACATTTAAATTAAGTTTATTTGTCGTATTATGTGTTGTAGTATTTATTGTATTATGGTTACCAATTTTCGGTATAAGTTTATTAATTGTTTGCGTTTGTTCAGTCATAGTTTCAAAACATTTCATTAACAATTCATTCATATGTAAATTACCCACATGTACTTTAGTATTTGCGTCGAGAGGCTTTTCAGTGTTATTAATAATACTAGATACTGCCATATGAATATCACTATGACATTTTTTCACATGTCTACTCAATCCAGATTGATAGGTATATACCTTATCGCAATACTGACAGAATATAGATTTTGCCGATTTTGACTGGTTACCATTTTGTATCTTTTTGTTACCATTTGTTACCTTTTTCGAAATGTCATTATTAGTTAAATTATCATCGTCATAGTTATTTTCTTCATTATTTCCAGTCCCACTACAGATTTTGGTGTGCTTATATAAACCTGAACGAGAATTGAAGTTTTTTTCACAAAAAGCACAATTTAGGGGTTTTTTTTGTTTCCAAAGTGTTTCCTTGGAGTGTTTACGTGTGTTTACGTGACGACAGAAATCTTTTTTGTTATTGGTTTTGTAGTCACACTTTCCACAAATATAATTTGGGGTTTTTGGGGTTTTTTTTGTGTCCATATTATATATATAGGAAACAAAAAAAACCCCTAAATACTTTTCGGTAAATTTTCATTTTTCAGTTGGTAACAATCCAATAATAAAAAAAAATGGATTTAGAGCATTATGGTGTGATGCACTTTTTCACCTTTTTTTTTGATTCTCTGGCGCGTAAAATTTATCGGAACAATTATTTATTGTTCCGATAAATTTTTCGCAAAATAGAATTAAAAAAAACATGCCTATTAAGTGGGTTATTCAGTTTATGGTCACAATATAACTATTTACATAATATATTTGTAACGCTTTATGGTAATGGTATATTTGCTAGTATTTTCCATATATTCCATATATTCTAATTTCCACATTGTAGAAGAGAGAATAGGGAAAAAAGTATCACATTCGAATTCGTGATCAATATATGTTATCAGGCATTCGCTGATACAATTTCTCTCTAGAAATTGTTTATAAACGGTTTCACCCCCAATAATCCATACATTTTCATAGTTATTCTCTCTACACTTCATTTCTACTTCGTCAATATTCTTACAAATAAAGGTTCGGCTTCCAGAATGCAGATGTAATACCGGAGGTTCATACTTCATTGTAGTAGAGAGAACAAAATTATCTCGGTTTGGAAGGGGCTTGCTCCCAATGCTTTCCCACGTATTTTTCCCCATAACGATAGCATTTTTCCCATTTCCTTTTGTAAGTTTAGAAAAATGACGAAGGTCCTCTTTTATATTCCAAGGGAGCGTATCGCAATAGCCAATACCATTATTTTTACAAGTAGCGACAATAATTTTATATTGCATTATACATGAATAAATATTTATATTTATATTTATTATATGGAGTCTATATACAAAATCGCATATAATATAAACAATAGCGTTCATCAATATATAGTATTTATTGGGTCTTTATTTCCTAATGATACTCCAGAAGAAATACATAATAAATTTGTAAAACACCCAGATCATGATATGTTTAAACAAATATTTGATCGTGAAGAGTTAGACCATATTTCGACACAGCATATTCAAGTGTTATTTTCCAAATATACTATAGTTATTGATGACACAATTGAAACAATAAAACATAAATATTTATTAACATTGCGTGATATAGAAGGCGACGAAAGCCGCATATCTTACGATGAGATGTATTTATTTTATCAAGAGCAAACACATTTGGATGCAACAGAAATATATCAAATACTAACTAAAAATGGTTCGTTAGTATTAACTAGGGAAAGACTCTTGCAATTTTTATTAAATATAGAAAATATCGATATTTCGACGCTTGATGATAAGGAGGAATATGATTATGACGATATATTCGCTTTACAATTAGATAAAATAGAACGCATAATATATAAACCATTAGGACAACGCATTTCTGCAGTAGAGAATGAATTCCCTTACGTTGTAAACCCGTTTAATGTTATTGAATATTCTGGATTTTTGGAAAAATATAGTGAAGATCTTATGACAACAACAAATAAAGGTATTTTAGTAAGTGCGGGCGAAGTGTATAAGAATACCATATTTTTATGTTGTGCCAAAGACGTATTTACATATATTAGAACAAACGAGCTTTCTAGTGAAATAACAAGTAAACTATATTATCCTTTTTTATTTAGACAAAATATTTCGTCAGAAGAAACTTTATTAGAAAAGAGCCAAGAGTTAATAGATAAAACGGATGCGACATTAACGGCACAATTACAAAAAAATATAGATAGAGTGCAATTATTTTATGATGTTTTTCAGTCTAAAACAGAAGAATTGCCATATACTGAAATAGGTATTAAAAATATATCTATCGAGGTACATCCAAAATATGGGGTTCAAATTCCATTAGATATTATATTCAAAATTTTGCATGCCACATTGGAAAATCCATTAATAAAATATAATCCGGGGAAACGCCAAGAGAAAATATACAGATTATACGCGAATCAAATATCAACCAACGGAAAAAAAATCCCTTATTTAAATAAACCAACAATAATTAAAATAATAAAAGCTATAGGAGGTGAAAGAGGGGTTCATGTTTATATAGAATATTATCACGGCGATCCTATGCAGCCAGATATACGTGATAAATATATAGTGATATGTTCTTTTTATAAAAATGGGATTATTTCTATACAATCTACATTTCCGAATGCATTATCTATAGCGGAAATAAATACAGTATTACATGGCGCGACCTCACCAGTTATGGAGATAGTAAAAGACTACTTTGAACAAAGTGGTTACAAAATTGCAGAATTTACAGGAATAGAGAAGAAGAATATAAATATTATAAATATGGAATATACTGTTCATATACCATTAACAAAAAAACTAAAACTAAGAACAATTGCGCCATGTGTATCCAATATTTTTAGCATAATAAGTGATGATATTAATGAGGGAATTGTGATGCGTTTAAAACGAGTATCCAACTACAATGATATGGATAGTCAGGAAGCATTTATCATAGAAAAATTAAATAGTGGTGCTAGAGAATTAGCTATTATTCGTGGCTTAATAGAAAACTTTGATATAACAGAAAAATCTGCCAGAGAAAAGCTAGCAGACTTTATAAATTCAATGCAAGTGGTTCAAGACGCATTTCAACAAAAAAAATTTAAAGTAAAGGCAAATCCTGGGTTTTTAATGACAATAACAAAAGAACAGTTTACAAATATGGCAACAGTTGTGGTATCCGGTATTACTAGCATTGAATACTTAAAAACTATACCGGTATATATTGATACGCTATTACGACTGGCAGAGAAACCACACACAACAACCGTTACTCAATCAAAAATAAAATCATTGTGCGAAAGCGATAAAGTTAAACCAGAGGGTCGGCCAGCAGATGATATGCAGAGCGATGATATGCGTGGCGACGATGATATGCGTGGCGACGATGATATGCAGAGCGAGGATGATATGCAGAGCGAGGATGATATGCAGAGCGAGGATGATGGTGAAATCGCCGCACCCATAGAATTAGTTGGTACCAATCTATTACAAGACATGGCAAAAGATTTAGGAATAGATGTATCAGAAACATCTAATACGGATGTCGCACCACACGAA
>Ga0075447_10001007_pt1 | contig 13586 bp, 11 predicted proteins | sample CoawatmetaG10DNA_FD_72352 | JGI IMG/M metagenome (GOLD analysis project Ga0075447, IMG submission 72352) | Marine microbial communities from the West Antarctic Peninsula - Coastal water metaG104-DNA | ecosystem: Environmental > Aquatic > Marine > Coastal | place: Atlantic Ocean: West Antarctic...
TAATGTTCGTAAGTTTTTATGGCGAGATAAAGAGTTTGTTCTTAGTGTAATGAGTGAAAGATGGTACTACCCTTTGACAAGTATAGAATTTCAAGACCAAGAATTTAATTATTTTAATTATATTCATGAATCTTTAAAACAAGATAAAGATATTATTACTGCTTTGGATAAATTAAAAAACCTTAATAATTAACTCTAGATTACTTATTATTTTCACAATTAAGTTATACTATATTAAATTATTTTTTAAATATAATTTTATTTGTTTTCCATGTTTAAGTTAATTGTATGAACTATATCAATGATTTTATTAACTCTTATAAGCTAAGGTTAAAAGTAATAAGTAATATTATTGATAAGAAGATTTTTCTTGAGTTAAACTGGTCATTCATACTGACTTTTGTTTTTTTTTGGTCATATGGCTATCAAGGTGCTATTGGTTTAAAATCGCCACTCTTTCAATTAGGTTTCTCTTTTTATATTGTAGGTATTACAGCTTATTTTATTTTTTTAGGAGTAACTAAGAAGGAATTAGTAACAACAACATTTACATTTCTAATAAAGGACATTATTGTTTTTGGAGTAATGTTCATTTTTTGGATTATTATTGCATTTGACAAGCTAAATCAACCAATATCTGGTGATCAATTCTATTATAGTTTTGCAGCAATAAAGCAAGAGTTTTTTTTACTTACAACCTTAAGTAAATTTTTTAATTTAGAAAACATAATATTTAAAAATGCAATATATTTTTTTGATATATTAATTTTATTTTTTTTATTAATTTTATTTTTTTTAAAAAAATATATAAAACTTAATCTTGTTTCAATAAGTATATTAATTTGTTCTATATTACTTATTTTAAGATACATTAATATAAGTCAAGGTGGAGGTATGAGCCCTCATCCTCCATTCCAATTATTTCCAATATGGCTTACAACAAGTTTGTTTGGCGTAACCGATTTTTCATTTCGAATTGCCCAATATATGGGATTTATAGGTTGTTCTTTTTTAATATATCTTGAAATGATAAAAAGGCTAGGACGCACTAATTCTTTTCTAGTTTCAATCGCACTGTGTTCCATTCCACTTCTTATTTATGTTGCAACTTTAGTTGAAGCTTCAATTTGGACAACTATTTTATGGACATTATTATTAATTCAAATTCCTACTATTCATGATAAAAATAAAATTTATTGGTTTGGCTTAACTTCGATTATTTCAATTTTTGTTTTACTTCGAATTACTTCATTCTTAGTATTTCCAATCTTTATGATTTTTTTTATTAAATATAATTGGACTTTATTTTTAAGTAATAAAAAAATATTTTTTCATGTAATTTCTCCTTTTCTTATATGCCTTCCTTTTCTAGCTATTAGTATAGTTTTAGGAACTCCTGGTTCAAACCACGCTATAGAAGGTTTTATTAATTATTATTTACCATTTAGTCATAGTGTTTCTGCTCTATCAAGTGGAATTTTAATAGACGTGATTACAGGTTCTCAGAATAGTGTTTGGTTGTTACTTATATTTGGAGTTCTGATCAAGCTTAAAAATGAAAAAAACTATTGGTTTAATAGGTTTTTAATTATTCTATTTTTAATGGTAGCAATTGAGATGTTTTTTTCAATTAATCCAGGTTTATTTCTGATGGATCGTTATCAGGCAGAGTACTTAGTACCATTTCTTATTTTAGGAGGTTTTTTTATTTTTTCTAAAATTCAAGAAATATCTAAAAAATATATATATTTAGCTTTACTTTCTATTCTTCTCATTATTTTTGGAGTTACTGGCTTTCAAAACTATTCCATTAACCTTTCTAATAATATTGAAGATAAAAATTTCAAAGTAAAAACAGAGCAAATTTATGATTATAAGTCAGCACTAATTGCTGCTAAAAATGCTGGATTAGCAGAACATACTCTTATGGTTGGAGTTAATTATGGAGTATTGCCTCAAATTTCTTCTGGATTCTCTATTGGTGAGGTTCAAAAAGCAGATGAACTTTTAACAAAGATTTGCAGTTCTGGTTGTTGGGTTTTCGCAAGTCCAGTGCTTATAAATAATGAACCAGATATAAAATTAGTTCTAATGTCAGATTTTCAAGAGTCAGATGCACTGAGATTAAGCCTACTAAATTTTGGATGGAAGGATTGGAAAAATTTTTCAAATAATGGCACTAAAACTGTAATTGGAGTTATTCGAGATGACTATTAATTCTTTTTTATTCGATTAAAATAGTTAACCTAATATGAGTAATTTTTTATGAAATCTTTAAACATTAATAATTCTTTGCATAAAGATCTAAAAGATATGTCTGTCTTTTTGGGTAATAATATAGACTGGATCCAGGGTGCTGGTGGCAATACTTCAGTTAAATGTAATGATATTTTATGGGTTAAAGCATCAGGATGCTGGCTTTCAGATGCTCATTGTAAGGATATATTTACTCCATTAAAAAGACAATTGGTTTTGGATAAAATTGATCAGGAAATCGAAGATTTGAGTTCAGCTCAGCTTTTTCAAGAGAAAAATCAAATATTAAGACCCTCTATTGAAACAACGTTACACGCACTAATGCCTCATAAATTTGTTGCACATGTTCATTCAGTTAATGTTATTTCATATGCGGTTTTAAATCATAGTAAAAAAATACTAAATAATAAGTTAAAAGGAATTAATTGGATGTGGGTCCCCTATGTCAGGCCAGGGCTTCCCCTAACTATCAAACTTAACCAAATGAATATGTCTAATTTTGATGTTGTAATTTTTGCAAATCATGGTGTAGTTATAGGTGGAGAATCAAAAGATGAAGTGTTAGATATTTTTAATAACGTTGAAGCTAGATTAAGACGTCCAGTTCGTGATAATTCTCTTGAAACAAATAAAATTAAGCTTGCAAATATAGTTAATTCTTCATTGTATAAATTGCCAAAATATGACTTAGCCCATTCTTTAGCAATGGATAACTTGTCACTTGAAGTTATCTCTAAAAATGCTTTATATCCTGACCATGTTATTTTTCTTGGACCAGGCCCTATACCGATAATGAGTTATGAGCAATTTATGGATAAGTTATTTCAAGATTCTTTAGATTTTAACCATAAAGTTATAGTGATAAAAGATATTGGTGTTGTAGTAAATCAAAATTTAAGTTTAAATGCAGAGGAGATGTTACATTGTCTGGCTAATGTCACTTTAAGACTAGAGCCTGGGGACGAACTTAAACATCTAACACAAAGTCAAGAATCAGAATTACTTGGCTGGGATGCTGAAAAGTATCGTAAATTAATTCAAAGGTAGTTATATGCAAATAGTAATTCCAATGTCAGGATTTGGAGAGCGGTTTCGAAAAGCTGGTTATTTAGTCCCAAAGCCATTAATAGTAATTGATGGAAAGACAATCATTCAGCACGTAGTTGAAATGTTTCCTGGTGAAAAAGATATTATATTCATTTGTAACAAAGACCATCTCATCGAACCCACTTATAGAATGCGTGAGATTCTTAGAAAAATAGCTCCAGAGTGCAAAATTGTTTCAATTGACCCCCATAAGCTTGGACCAGTAAATGCAGTTTTAAAGGCTATAGATGAGCTAGATCTTGAAAAACCAACTATTGTTAATTATGCTGATTTTACTTGTGATTGGAGCTATGTTGACTTTTGTAATACAGTTATGAAAAACGAATGTGATGGAGCAATTCCATCTTATCGAGGCTTTCATCCTCATACACTTTGGAGTAATTACTATGCTTATGTTTTAGAAGAAAACATGAGGGTGCATGATGTGCAAGAAAAAAAACCTTTTACAGATAACCCTAGAAATGAGTTTGCATCAAGTGGAACATATTATTTTAAAAATGCTAATCTTATGAAGCAGTATTTTGAAAGATGTGTTGTTGAGGATTTAACGGTAGGAGGTGAGTACTACGTAAGTATGGTATACAAACCGATGATTCAAGATGGATTAAATATTCAAGTCTATGAGCTTGAACACTTTATGCAATGGGGGACACCTTCGGATCTTGAAGAATATAGATATTGGTCCGATGCATTTCTTTCAATGCTAAATGAAACAAACCCTCCCAAGCATAATGGTTCACTCATACTTCCAATGGTGGGACTTGGAAGTCGATTTAAGACTGAAGGTTATGAAACACCTAAGCCGCTTTTAAGGGTCTCTGGAAAACCGATGGCTGTTCAAGCATTACTAGATTTACCAAAAACTGATATTCAAAAATTTGTTTTTCGAAAAAATATGGATAGTCTTAGTATTCTAAAAAAAGAACTAAAAATAAATACAACTAATCCTGAATTTAGTATTTTAGATTTTATGACTGATGGGCAAGCTAGTTCATGTGTAGAAGCTGCAAATGGACTTGCTATTGATGAGCCTGTTACAATTGCTGCTTGTGATAATGGCATGATTTATAACTCAGAATTATTTTTATCTTTGATGAATTTAAGTGATATTGACGTTATCGTTTGGGCTGCAAGAGGTTATCCTGGAGCAATTCGTAATCCAGAGATGTATGGTTGGATTAATGCAGATGAATTTGGATTAGTAAAAAATATTTCAGTTAAGGAGCCCCTTTCTGATCCTAAAAATGATCCAGTGGTTGTTGGAACATTTACATTCAAAAAAATGAGTAATTTTCTTCGAAGTGTTGAAAAAATGAAAGAACGTAGTGGTAAGGTTAATGGTGAATATTATGTTGATACGGCAATTAATGATGCAATTTCTTTAGGATTACGTTGTGTAGTCTTTGAGATTGATTATTATATTTGCTGGGGAACTCCAAATGATCTAAAAACTTTTGAGTACTGGCAGTCTTGTTTTAATTATTGGAAGAGTCATTCATATGAAATTAGTCAAGATCCAAATGTACTTCATAAAATCTAAAGGTCTAAGGAAGAGTATGATAACTTCTTCTTTAAGTTTCCCAAAAAAACTTAGTTTTTTAATATAAATAAATAGAATTAAAGTGATGAAAAGTCTCTCAATAATTATTCCTTGCTATAATGAAGTGCAAAATCTACCTTTGTTAATTCAAAGATGCAAAGAAGTTATTAATCAAAATAGTAATATTGATATTGAAATTGTTATTGTTGATAATGGTTCAAATGATGATACCTCCCTAGTTTTGGATAAACTAACTTCTAGTCTTTCTTATATTACTAGAGTTAATATAGAAGTAAATCAGGGCTATGGCCATGGTATTTTATCTGGATTGGACTCTTCTTCAGGTGAAATCCTTAGTTGGACTCATGCAGATATGCAAACAGACCTTGGTGATGTATTAAAAGGGCTGGAATTCTTTAATAGTGAGTCTAATTCAGAGATATTATTTGTAAAGGGCAATAGGCATGGTCGCTCCTTAGTAAGTGCTTTCTTTACTGTGGCCATGTCATTTTTTGAAACCTGCCTGCTTGGTAAGTTTATGTGGGATATAAACGCACAACCAACTATGTTTCATAGAAATTTTTATTCTACCTGGGATTTACCCCCTAAAGATTTTTCACTGGACTTATATGCTTATTATTTTGCCAAAAAATCGAAATTAAAAGTTAAAAGATTTCCAGTACTTTTTCCTGAAAGAATTAATGGTATTTCTAATTCAAATTTTAATCTTATTTCTAGGTATCATTTTATTATCAGGACACTTATTTATAGTCTAAGCCTTAAAAAAAGGATGAGGTAGAATGCATATTATTTCTCATAGAGTTAATACTATTGATTTACTTAAAAAAACTTCTAAAATTTATGGAATTGAAGTTGATATTAGATCATTTAGTGGTATTTTAACTATTCATCATGAACCATTTATTCAAGGTGAGATATTTGAAGATTGGATTAAGTTTTATCAACATGGAACTTTAATTTTAAATGTAAAGGAAGAGGGGCTGGAGAGTAAACTATTAGAGATAATGAACCAATATAATATAGAAGATTTTTTTTTCCTAGATCAGTCTTTTCCTTTTATAATGAAAACGACCTCGCAAGGTGAAAGAAGATGTGCTGTTCGCTTCTCTGAATATGAGGATATTAATACAGCCCTCTCATTGACTGGATTAGTAGATTGGGTATGGGTTGACTGTTTTAAAAACCTCCCTCTTAATTTAGAAAAAGCTGAAATACTTCAAAACGCTGGCTTTAAATTATGCATTGTATCTCCTGAGTTACAAGGAAGGGGAAGTGTTGCCGAGATATTGGACTTTCGTAATCAAATACAACTATTAGGAATTAAAGGAGATGCAGTATGTACCAAACATGCAGACCTCTGGGATTAATTTGGACCGATGTTCTTAGAGAGAATTTATTTCAAATAGGCTTTTTGCTAAAAGCTATTCTTATTTTTTTATTGCTACCAATAGAACAAATTGAGTGGTTTGTCCCCTTTATGGTTAATTGGTTAAATAGCCCTTTAAGCCTTCCTTGGACTGATTTTTTATCCTCTGGTGGAGACCAATTTTCATTTCCTTACGGTGTGATTATGTTTATTGCTCATTTACCAACAACTTTGATCGGCTGGATAATAGATAATTTAACTCAAAGCTCATATTTCGCAGGAGTTGGCTTCAGGTTTAGCTTGCTTTTAGCAGATATTTTACTATTACTTCTATTTCTGCAAATTTTTGAACAATATTGGAAAAAAATACTCATATATTTTTGGCTTTCACCTATAGTTATATTTATTACATATTGGCATGGGGTTGCAGATATTATTCCTGTTGTATTATTTGTATTTTCATTAGCAACTATTAAGCAAGGAAAATATTGGATTGCTGGAATGATGCTAGCATTTTCAATAGCAGCAAAACATAGCATGATAATTGGAGTTCCATTTATTTTTCTTTATTTATGGTCTCATATTGGAATGAACAAACAGTTTCAAAGCTTTGTTATTTATTTTGTTTGCTCGCTTATTTTTATTGAAATACCATTCTTTTTTTCAGAAAGCTTTAGAGTAATGGTTATAAATAACCAAGAAACTGAGAAGATTTATTCATTATTTATTAGAATGAATAATGATAATTTAATTTTTCTTACCCCAATAGTTTATTCAATTCTTTTATATTACTTTTGGAGAATAAGAAAGGCTAACTTTGATTTACTTTTGGCTTCAATGGGAGTGGCTTTCAGTGTAGTGATATTAATGACACCAGCTCCACCAGGATGGTATTTATGGCTAGTGCCTATATTTACTATTCACCAGTGTCGTTATGGATCAGGGGCAGTTACTCTAATTAGTATCTTCAGTTTTCTTTTTATATCCTATCACCTTATTAATAGTAATGGAATTGATTTAAACTTTTTTAATTCTTATCGTTTAGACTTATCTTTTTTTCAAAGTTCGTTTATTCAGTCTCTCCATTACACATTATTAACTGGTACTGGTGTACTAATTGCTTTACAAATTTTACGAGAAGGGATTCGTGAAAATGATTATTATCAACTACGAAATAAACCTCTCGTTTTAGGAATTGCAGGTGATTCTGGAGTTGGTAAAAGCTCATTTGCCAAGAGCTTAGCCACAGTTTTTGGGGAGAGCTCAATGGTAGAAATTTCTGGAGATGATTATCATAACTGGGATAGGTCTTCTCCTATGTGGAAAACTCTTACTCATTTAGATCCAAAGGCAAATAGGTTGTTTGAATTAGTTAAAGATGTAAGAAAATTGATTAATGGAGAATTTATTCAGGCGAGACACTATGATCATTCAACAGGACATTTCCAGCCTAAAAAAGTTAGAAAAACTAAAGATGTTATTCTAGTTGAGGGACTTCATACTTTATATCCAAAACAGTTATTAGAGGAATTAGATGTAAAATTCTTTATTGAAATGGACGAATCATTAAGATCGTTTTTTCGTACAAAAAGAGATGTTAGTGAAAGAGGCCACAAACTAGAAAAAGCTTTAAATGAAATTGATAAGAGAAATACTGACAGTGAAAAATATATTAAACCTCAATCGGCAAGAGCAGACGTTGTTTTTACAATATTACCAATAAATAAGGAGCTTTTTGAACAAGACCAGTTAGTTGATTCCAATATCAAGCTTAGAGTATGTATTCGTAATGGTATTTATTATCAAGAGTTAGTTAGAGTTTTAGTTGGTGTCTGTGGATTACAGGTTAATTTAGATTCAGTTGATGAAAGAGGTGAGGTAATTCTTGAAATCAGTGGAGAAGTTGCTCCACTAGATATTGGACTTGCTATAAATATGCTAGTACCCCATATTCATGAGTTATTAGATTTTAGTGCTGAGTTTAATGAAGGAATTTTTGGAATTATGCAAATTATTACTATTATTGAAGTAGATGAAGCATTAAAACGAAGGAAAGTATAATGAAAGATAGTATTAAGAATATTATTCAAATAAAAGGTTTCCCTAAAGCAGTTATTTTTGATACAGATAATACCCTATATCCCTATACTCCAGCTCATAGAGAGGCAACAAATGCTGTAGAAGATAAGGTTGAAAAGCAATTAGGAATAGAAAAACAAATCTTTCGGGAAGCATTTTGTGAGTCACGAGAAGAAATAAAAAGTAGACTTGGTAATGTTGCAAGCTCTCACAGTAGGCTTTTATATCTTCAAAGGACAATTGAAAAATTAGAGCTAGGTACTAGAATTTTAACAACCCTCGACTTAGAGCAAACCTACTGGCGTACATTTTTAGCAAATTGTAGGTTATTTCCGAATGCTCTTGATTTTATTCAATTACTAAAAAGTAAAGGAATTATTACTGCAAATATTACTGATTTGACTGCACAAATACAATTTCGTAAACTAGTATATTTTGGATTAGATGAATTTTTTGATTATGTTGTTACTTCTGAAGAGGCTGGAGCTGATAAACCAGACAGAAGACCATTTGAAGTTGCGCTTGATAAGCTTCAAATAGAGCCAAAATATATATGGATGATTGGTGATAATCCAAAGAGTGATATGGAAGGAGCTGGTGAGATGGGAATGGTAAAGATTCAAAAAAAACATTATGGTGTAGAAGTTATTAATTTTGGAATAGCAAAACCAGATTTAGTTTTTAATGATTACAAAGAACTGATTTCTGTAATTTCTTAACTAAAATCATGTTTTTTTAAATAGAAGTATAGTCCTGGAAAGCTTGAAATTAATATAATGGGAATAAATATAATGACTATTGAGGATGCATGCAAAATGTTAATGCCAAGTAAAGTCAATAAAAATATTCCTGAAGCCTCTCTCATTAATAATCCACCTAAGCTAATGGGTAAAGCAGAGGCTATTGTAATCAAGGGAACTGCTAGAACAAAAATATGTAAAGAATAGTTCATTCCTAAAGATTTTGATGCTAACCAAAATACTAAGATCTCAACAAGCATGGTAATAAACGTCATTAAAAATACTTTAAAAAACAAATCTTTATTGATTGAGTAATTGTATAAATTATTAAGCATTAAAATAATTTTAGTATTTTTTTTGCTGAAATATCTTAAGAGAAAACCTTGGATTATATTTTTTGAAAAACGTGTCTTCAAAATTAATACTAAAATAAAAATTGTCAAGATCATAAACATAGTAATTTTAATAATTTCTGAAGAAAAAGTAACCCTATCAGAATAAACTATTAGAAATACACATGTGATTACTAGAAGAGAAAACAGAGCTAATACTCTGTCAATTATTAAAGTTAATATGGCATTACTTAGAGACATACCTTTCTTTACGATGTAAGCTCCTCTTACGAAGTCTCCTCCAATTGAGCTTGGTAATATATTGTTAAACGCAACACCAATCAAACTAATCTTAATAATTTCATAAAAACTAAGGTTTAATTCAGTTTTTTTAACAATAAGTCCCCATCTTAACGCCAGAAAGATATAAGATATAAATTGGATAAAAATACTCAATATTAATAAATCGAGTGAAGCTGATAGAAGGGTTTCACCAACACCTTTCCAAGGAACAGAAATATAAATGTAGTATAGTAAAGTACTAAATATAACCAGCTTAAATAAGAAAAGAAAGTTATTTCTATTGAGCATCTTTACCGCATCAAGTCTTTAAAGTTTCCCGAAATAAAACTTATAAGTGTAGATTCAAAGCCTTTTCCTAGCATCCCATCCATGGCGTTTAAAAATATTTTTATCTCATCATCACTTATTATTAAAGGAGGCATTAAATGCAAAACGCATGGATTTGAACCTGAAAAATGGCAAAGTACATCATAATCTTTAAATAATCTTCTTACAATTGCAGCTATTCCAACACCATTAGCTATCTTAGAAATTTTTTTGTTTTTAGAAATACTAGCAGCTTTAGAAATCCATCCAAAATCAAACTCAATACCTAGAAATAAACCTTGACCCTTAATACTCTTAATATATTTTGGATATTTTTTCTGTAATGCAACTAACTCACTTTTTAAAAAGAGGGCTTTATCATCAACAATCTTAAGAAAATTTTTATCAGATATATGATTTAAAGTTGATATTGCAACAGCACACGACTCTCCTATTCCACTGAATGTTGAGCTATGTAATGCACAATCGTCCCTACTTCCATAAGCTAGTTTAAATAATTTATTTGAAGTTACCATTGCACCAATTGCTCTCTTACCACCCCCCAAAGCCTTCGATATAGTAACTACATCTGGTATCGCATTCTCTTTTTCAAAACAAAATAAGTTTCCATTTCCTGAACGACCCAATCCAACTTTTATTTCATCAAAAACCGTGTAAATTTTATTATCTAAAGATAATTGACATATTTCTGATAAGAACCCATCTTGGGGGATTTGTAAATCTTGTCCACCCATAGGCTCTATAAAAATAGCAATAATATCATTCTTTCCATTTGAAAAAGTATGCGTAGCTATTGTCTTTTTATATGTCTTAAGATCACCATGGGGAATTACTATTATGTTTTCTTTTGGTATTCCAACTAAGAAACCATCACCAAACCCTTCACTATCAGTTAAAGATAAGGCTCCATGAGTTTTCCCATGATAAGCGCCCTCCATTATTACTATGAATTTTTTACGTTCATCTTGTTGTGCTCTAGTAACAAGTTTTATTGCTGCTTCATTTGCTTCTGCGCCAGATACACTTAATGTAGTAATATCTAACTCACCAGGAAGTAACTGTGATAAGTTATGAGCCAAGACAGACTGTAGTCTATTTGGACCAAGTTTTTGCATATCAATAATATTATTACTATGACAAAATTTTTCAGCATCTATTACTGATGGGTGGTTATGACCTAATGCTAAAACTCCTAAGCCCGAAGTCATATCTAACACTCTCCTGCCTGAGTGTAAATATATAAACATTCCTTTTGCATGACTAACATCTAAATCTCTAAATCCTAATAGCTTAAAAATACCCATTAAAGCAGGATTTATATGTTTTGAATACATATCTAAAATTTCACTATTTGGTATTGAAGAAATATCTTCTAATTTATACATATTACTATTCATAATTAAAACCTTAATTGCAATTCGTCATTTTGACTATATTCTTCTTCTTTAAATATTCTTCTAATCATATCATTATTAAATAAATTACCTTTATCATATTTTATCTTACATTCCATTAATTTTGAGTGACTTGGATACATCAATTCAAATTGTTCTTTAGAAATAATGGGTGTTTTAGCAAAATGCTGTTTTCCTTCATAACTTAAAACTAAATCAGTCATTTCTAAAAACATATCTCTTTGAATAGAGACCTTACTAGGAACTTTCTTAATGTCTAATGTGATTCCATAACCATCTAACTGAAACGATTTTACAAATGATTCTTTCTGACTTCTGTAGGCCTTGAGTGAGGTCATAGTTGAATAATAGCCATACTTATGAGTTATTTCAATTAATTTTTTTAAACCTTCTTTAGCAAACTTCTTGGGAATTAATGCTTGATATTCATAAAAACCCTCCTTAGAAAAAGAATTATAGTCTGGAACAATGTTATCCATCAAAAAATGATATTCAGAGAAAGAAAAAATCTTTGCTCTAGAGGGAAAAAAATTAGTGTAACCAGCTGAATGTAATCTAAAGAAGTACTCAATAAGTTTATCTCCCAGAAATGTTCTTGTAACTTTTAATAGAAGTGATCTTGGAACAATTTTAAAAACTCTTTTCTTGTTAACAAAATGTCTTTTAATAGAGTAATCACCATTCTTAATAAAACTTCCAAAATGTATTACACCTTTACCTAAGGACGAGCCTTTAGCAATTGCATCAATAGTTGCAATCGAATAATCTGAATTACTAATTGTGTCTTCATAAAGATCAATTAAATTTTCAATAGAATTTGCTCGTTTAGACTTACCACTAATATAATTTGAAGGTACTTTTTTCATCTTTAAAGTAATCTCTAAAATTACCCCAAGCAGCCCAAGACCAGATATCGCTGAATAAAAAATATCAGAATTCATGCTCCTGCTGCATTCAATGACTTTTTCACTTGCAAGAATTAATTTAAAACTTTTCACATGTTCGCCAATATTTCCCTCTATCTCACAATTTTTTCCATGTATGTTGTTTCCTAAAGCCCCTCCAATTGTTACATATCGAGATCCTGGCATAACTGGGAGTAGCCATCCATCATTAATACAAAGAAGATAAATATCTTCAATAGTTACACCAGATTGGACGGTAATTTCACCAATATTATTATTAAAGTAGATTATTTTTTTTAATTTTTCTGTACACAAAATTATTCCACTCGTATTAAGAGTATTGTCACCATAACTAAGTCCAGCTCCTCTGATAGAGATGCTTTTGTTATTTTTTTTTGAGTCTGAAATAACTTCGATTATGTCGTTTAAATTTTCAGGATAAAAGATCTTTGAATTTGAAGAAACTGTTTTTGACCAGCCACTCATTATTTTATTTGAAATTTTCATTTATTTAATATTTGAAGGTTGGAGTTGAGCAAGTCGTCAAAACTAAAAAGTATAAAAATAAATTTTTTTAAGAGAGATTGGAACATTTTTTATCTTACATTATTAGCTTGGCTTCCTGCATGAGCAGCACATTTTTCATAAAGATACTTTAGACTTTTTTTGTGAGTTCTATCAATAATTCTTTGACCATCATCATCATAATGCAAAATATTATGAATTAATCCATAAACTGATTTCATATTTTTACGGTCTTTACTCTTAAAATCATAATCAGAAGTATCGAACCATCTACCATCTTTTTTGGCTATGATCTTATTTATTTGAGTAATAACTTCATTAATATCCGCATTTAAGCCCATTTAAATATTTTACTATTGATAGTAAAATTTTAGTTGACTCTTTTAAAAAATACCTAACTTTTAAATATTGTTCTTTATATTAAACTTTAAGGTGTTTCTTTTGCTTTTCTTTTATCCAGCGCACTCGTTTACGCCAAAGTCTATATGATCCTGGCTTTAAATTATTTTGCATGATGCGTTTAACCTCGGGCTCTTTGATTCCAAATTCTCTTTCAATATCTGAAAAAGTTGCTTCGTCACTCCAAGCCATTTCTATTATTGCATTTACATTCATATTTAAAAGATGTTTAGTTAGAGGCTTGGTCAGAGCTACCAAATTGAATTTGATA
>Ga0075447_10001017_pt1 | contig 13519 bp, 13 predicted proteins | sample CoawatmetaG10DNA_FD_72352 | JGI IMG/M metagenome (GOLD analysis project Ga0075447, IMG submission 72352) | Marine microbial communities from the West Antarctic Peninsula - Coastal water metaG104-DNA | ecosystem: Environmental > Aquatic > Marine > Coastal | place: Atlantic Ocean: West Antarctic...
ATCTCCATTAATAGTTTTTTTAGGATGGACAACAGTGAAGGGTTCCTCAGGAACTGCAGCTGTATTTATTTTATTTAATTCAATTTCTGGCCTTTTGGGAAATATAACTTCAATTAGTTTGATACCTAACACAATATTCTTATATTCTTTTTCTGCGTTTGGGGGAGTTTTAATTGGTACTCAGCTTGGTATTAAAATATTAAATGAACATTATATGAAAAATGCATTGGGAATAGTTTTAGTAGTTGCCGGATTTAAATTTATTATTACATAGTTCTGTTATTGTATAATTGAGTTAACAAGTTAAAGAGGGATTACAAATGATATCGAAATCTAGCAAACAATTTTTTTGGTTGTTTGCAATTATTGGATTTTTTTTATCTCTTATTTTATTGGCTAATGACTATTTTTCTCATCAAATTTTCCTAGAGGAATTTGAGAGGCAAATGGCTTTTTGTATTGAGTCGAATCAGCAATGTAGTCTTGAAAGAATTGCAAATAAGGACATAGCTAATTTAAATGCTAATCAATTAAAGTTAATTGAGTTGAATACACTTATTGTTAATTTTAAAAGTTACCTAATTAATATATTGATTATATTTGGCGTATTCAATTTAATCGCTATTATTCCAATTATTATTAGTATTTACAATGAAATTAAGTCAAGAATTAAACTGAGCCGATAGTTTAAATACTTTTTGTTTTAAGGAAGATTTGACCTTTAGTATCTGTAGCAGAGACTGTAATTGTTCCAGGCTCATTCGGTGAAAATTTAAATTTTAGATATGGATCTTGGCTCATACTTATTCCATTCTCAGCAACTAGGATAGACTCACCATTGAAGTCATATCTTACTTGAGTCACAATCCACTCTGGCACAAACCAACCATTAATCGAGTCTTTTTGTAATCCTGTGAAATTAGGATGTTTGATACGGGTTGTTAGATATTTTTCTTTAGCTTTTACTAAAATCTTTCCCAAATCTTTGGTTAATTCTGGATCAGCACTATTCATATAACCACTACAACCACCTGAGGCCCTTATAGCCACTTTACTCATATATAAATTTCCATTACTATCTTCTCCTACTACGCGAACAAAAGAATCAGTTTCCATTCTAATTCTTGTTGAGAGATCTAGCTCCTGAGTATTTCTTGTAAGATGATAAGTTGCAGCCTGTTGAACAGGGTTACTATCAATAATAACAGTAATTTTTTTTATTTCGATGCCAGCTTCTGGAGTTATTTTAATATTGATCGGTACTTGAGCACCACTTGATGCTCGTTTTGGACCATCAATTTTAAGAAAGTTAACTTCCTTAATTACCTTATCTTCAAACATTCTTTCTTTTATATAGGGCCATACATCCGGATTAGCATCCGCATTAGCTATAAAAGAGCTACTTATCAATGTTATGAATACTAAAAAATGCTTTATGAATTGCATGGTTTTTTTTTGTTATTTCACTTAATATATCCATTTACAATACTCCTAATAAAGAAAATTGTCTATTAAATGAACCTCATTCTAAAGTTAATATTACCAATATTTTTATGTTTTTTATCTGGTGCAGGTAATACAAAAAGCTTAATAGATAAAGCTCAAGATGGGCATCCACATTCACAATTTGAGCTAGCTCTTAAAGATGCTTCTGTTGATAGTAATTTTATCTCTGATTGGTTATTGATAGCCGCTTTACAAGATCATCAAAAAGCTATTCATTATTTGAGAAAATTTTCTAACAAAAAATCTCCAATAACCAATGAATTAAGATTAATAAATAATAAAAATAGAGAGTTTCTCCAGACTTATTCTTCTATACCTAAGGTTGAAAAGAAGAATTTAAATATATTAAGAAAAAAAGGTAATGATGGTGATATAGATACCCAGTACTTAATGTGGCTTTTGTATGTCAATGATAAAGGCGTTAAAAAACCAGAAGCTTATACTTGGCTCAAACAAGCAGCAGGCAATAATCATCCAAAAGCATTATTTGGGCTTGGGCTTCTTTATTACTATGGGTATATTGTTCCAGAAGAAAAAGATAAAGCAAAAAGATTAATTCATAAATCAGGAAAGTTAGGTTTGAAGCTGGCCTCTATTTTCTTAGCATCTATTTTTAAATAATTTCTATTCTAAGAGTTTTTTTTGTTTTAATGATATCTAGTAAGCGATCAATATTGGGATGTTTCCCTGGGTTTTTTTTAGCATCTATGACATGTTCACAATAAAGGTCTAAGCCTTCAATAGCTGCATTCGTATTTAATTCGCCAAAAACAAGAAATAGATGATTGTATAATTTTATTGATCCTTGTGCACCTGGCTCATTTAAAATATGGCCAGACTCATAACCATCAGTATTAAATAATTTAATTTCCTTAATATTTTTTATATTTGGTAATTTAACCAATATATCATTAAATTTTTTCATTTAAATATGAGTAGGAGGTAAATTAATCTGCGACTTAGCATAAATTTTTTGATAAATATTTTCAATGTTTTTAGTGTATTTCATAATATTAAATAAATCTAGTTTTGATTTATCAAGAAGTTTTTGCCTTAGTATCTTAAGTTTATTTGGATTATTACCAAGATCAATAGCTAGCTTCTCATAATCATTAGTAGAGTAGGTTATTAGGGATTTTAATCCTACAGACTGTAAAAAGCTTGCACCGCCTCTCGATGTCATAGTGCTTCCTGTAAGAGTTAATATTGGCAAACCAGACCATAATATATCGCAAGCAGAAGACATTCCATTAAAAGGATAGGTATCTAAAAATAAATCCATTAAGTTAATACGCTCAATATACATTGGGTAAGAGACTTTCTCACTAAAGAATAATCTATCAGGCTCGATATTTCTTGCAAGCGCTTCCTTCCTTAAATTATTTTTGACAAGCTCACTATCAGCACTTAAAAAAAGTATGCTGTTATCTACCTTTCCTAATATTTTCATCCAACTATTAAAAATAGTTGGATTGTATTTATAGTGAGCATTTGTACAGCAAAATATAAAGCAATTAGATGGTAAATTAAAATCTTGTCTATTCGACGTATTTTTAACACTAGGTTTAATTGTGTCAATTGGGTAGCATACATCAAGATATAAGATCTTTTCAGAGTAATATTTTTGATACTCTTTGGGTATTAGAACTGGGTCAGCAATAATATAATCATAATAATCAGCTCCTGAGGTACTAGCAGCACCAAGGAAATTAATCTGAATTGGAGCTGTTCGCATAGCAAAAATATCACACCTAGCGGCCCCAGTATAGAGCGCTAGATCAATTGATATATCAATTTCCATCTCCCTAGCAAGTTTAACAATATCTTTCGATTGTTTATTTTCTACATTTATAAATTTTGTAAAAGCTTTTTTAAGTCTAATATTTACTTCATCATCTGGCCAGTCAACCAAAGAAAATCCATATATTTCGAATTTTGATTGATCATGTCTTTCAATTAATTCGACTATTAAATTTGAGACAGGGCAATTATGAAAATCTGGGGAAAAATATGCGATGCGAATTTTTTTATGATTCTTATAGGGTAATATTTTGTTAAGAGAGCTGTTCAGAGAGGAAAATTTTGTAGCAAAACCCTCAGCTATTTTTTTTTGTAAAGCAAGATCATCAAAAGAGTAAGAAGAAAATGGCCCAATTGATTCAGCATTATTTATTTCATTCGCACCATATAAGGTATCTTTTTCGTAACAAACCCAATCACAAGAAAATTTTCGTATTTTGATACTTAAGAAATTTGTTTTGCTATGGTTTGGGTCAATTTTGAGTATTTGATCACAATAAGCCAAAGCTAAATTATATTCTTTTAAGTCTCTATAAAATAGGGCAAGCTCATATAGACTTTTAAGGTGATTAGGTTCTATTTGGATTACTGATTTAAAAGCCTTTATAGACTCTTTATTTTCTCTCAATATTCTTAAAGCAAGGCCCCGGTTGTAAATTGCGTCTATAAAATTAGTATTAATTTGAATTGCTTTATCGTAGCTAGCAATACCTTCTTTTGTTTTTTTGAGTCCAACAAGAGCTAACCCTCTATTACAATAAGCTACAAAATCATCTGGTTTCAGCTTAATAGACTCGTCATAGCTCTCTAAGCATTCCTTTAATTGGTTAAGTTCATAGTGGGCTTTAGCCCGAACGTTGTAAAGCTCATAGTCGGGTTTAATAGCAATTGCTTTATCGTAACAAGCAATAGCTTCTTTTATTCTGTTGAGACCTTGTAAAGTATTACCGAGGTTGTAATAAGCTGCAGAACTATTTGGATTTATTGAGACTGCTTGTGAGATGAGCTCAATAGCTGACAGGTATTCTTCATTTTTTTTAGCTATAAGACCAAGGTGATGAAGACAATTAAAGTCATTCGGAATTACTTCTAAGATTTCTTCATAAATCTTTTTTGCTTCTTGAAGGCTGCCATTTTTATGAAGCTCAAAAGCTTCTTGAAATTTTTTTTCCATATAATTATTATATGATAAGAATATAAAATTCTAAATTCTAAATGTTGATTCTGTCATAATTTTAGATGTAAATCTCATCACTTTTTGAATTAGGTTTGGAAGCTCTTTGGCTCCCATTGACCTTGCTGAAGCCTCATGTTTTTCTTCCTCTTTTTTCATTTGTTTAATTATTGCAATTGTTTTTTTATCTTTTGAAGAGATTTTACTTAAATGATTTTCCAGGTGAGATGAGACTTGTTTTTCTGTTTCCGATAAAAAACCTAAATTATATTTTTCATCAATAATGCTAGCAATACTCCCAATAGCAAAAGAACCTATGTAAAGGATTGGATTGAGGTAACTTGTCCTACCCTCTAATTCTTTAATTCTTATTTGACACCATGCTAGGTGATCAAGTTCTTCAGTTGCAGCTTCTTCTAATTGCTCTTGAATTTTATTATTTTTGTTAAAGAGAAGTTGTCCTCGATAGAGTGCTTGTGCACAGATCTCACCAGAGTGGTTAACTCGCATGAATCTACTATGAGTTTTTCTTTCTTTAGAGGTTAAAGAAAGTGAATCGTTAATATTAGCATCAGGCCTTGCTCTTTGAAAAGTTTGATTAACAGTTAAAACCTTAAGAGCTTTATCAAATTCATTAATTATTGAGTCAAGCATTATTTTTTAATCTGATAATTTAGTTTTTTTGATAAAGATCAATGCCTTTAAGAATATTTAATGCTTCCATAAATTGCTTGTCATCTTTTTCGCCAAACTTAGTGGGCTTAAAATTTCGTAAAGCTGCTGCACCATCTCCAGTAGGGCCATCTTTTATTTCTTGAAGTTTTGAATTCTTTTCTTTAGTATCCTCTTTCTTGGCATCTTCTGGATTAGATAATCTATTATTTAAGTCTGATTCACGAACAGCAAAACTTTCCATTCCATCTTCTACAACAACATCTGGCTCAATACCTTTTCCTTGGATAGATCTACCATTGGGGGTAAAGTATCTTGCAGTTGTGAGCTTAATGGCGGTGCCATTTGCCATAGGAAGAATACTTTGAACTGAGCCTTTCCCAAAACTTCTAGTTCCGACAATTAATGCACGTTTATGATCTTGCAATGCGCCTGCAACAATTTCTGAGGCTGAAGCAGATCCATTATTAATAAGAACTACCATTGGCGTGTCTTTAATATCAGCAGGCAAATCTTTAAGAAAATTATCTTCCTTAGGCCTAATAAAATTCTCAGGAGATGTCGTTAGATTCATTTTTGAATCAGGCGCCCTTCCTTCCGTATAAACTACTAAATCACCTTCCTTTAAGAAAGCAGCAGAGACTGCTACTGATACATTAAGAAGCCCCCCAGGATTATTTCTCATATCAAGAATAATTCCATTGAAAGCAAATTTATTCTCAGTTCTGAGTTTTTGTAGCGCAATAGCAAGATCTTCTCCAGTCCTTTCTTGGAATTGTGTAAGCCTAATATAAGCATAGTTAGGTTCTACAAGTTTTGCTTTAACGCTCTTTGTTTTAATTTGAGCCCTAGTTACTTTGATATCAAACGGACTATCAAGACCTTTCCTTAAAACTTTTAAAACTATTGATGAACCAGGCTTTCCTCGCATTAATTTTACAGCTTCGGTTAATGATAAACCCTTAACTGCTGTAGAATCAAGCTTCATAATTAGGTCACCACTTTTTAATCCGGCTTTATATGCGGGTGTATCTTCAATAGGTGTGACTACTAAAACATAACCATCTTCCATACCAACTTCTATTCCAAGCCCACCAAAATCCCCAGAGGTTCCTTGCTGCAGGTCTTTAAAGTGATCCAAATCAAGAAAAGTTGAATGAGGATCTAAGCCCGATAACATTCCATTCAAGGCTTCATTAAGTAGTTTTTTGTCCTCAATAGGCTCAACATAATCAGATTTTATTTTTCCAAAAACTTCAGCAAATGTTCTAAGTTCATCAATTGGAAGTGTTGAAGATTTTGTCTTATCAGCAAAGACTGGTAGATTAATGCTGATGAGAATACCAACAATTGCCCCACCAAGAATTAATGTAAATTTTTCTAGTTTTGTTCGCATATTAAACTTTCATCTCAAATATTAGTTATTTATAAATCAAAATATACATTAAATCGACCTCATAAAGTATGAGAATAGAATTAATTATGAAAAAACAATATTATATATAAAAAAATGTCGATATTTAAAAAAAGCAATGAATTTTTTAAAGAATTATTCAACAATTTAAATTCAGACTTGCGGTCTCTCATTTTAGTTCCTGACATCAATGGTAAATTTTAAAGTTAAATGAAAAAACAAAAAATAATAGAAGAATTTTTTAAAAATTCAGGACCCCTCAGCGAGGGCGTGATTAATTTTCACGAGCGGGAAGACCAAGTTGAGATGGCTAAAATTGTTAATGAAGCAATAGAAGAAAAAAATTCATTGATTGTAGAAGCTGGAACAGGCGTAGGAAAAACATTCTCATATTTAGTCCCAGCTTTAATAAATGGTGGAAAAGTAGTTATTTCAACTGCGACTAAAAATTTGCAGGATCAGCTTTTTTTTAAAGATATACCAACAATTCGTGATGCACTTAAAATTCCCATAGATATCAATATCCTTAAGGGGAGGTCAAATTATATTTGCCAGTTAAGAATGGAAAATGCTTTACTTGAAGGCCAATTTTTAAATAAAGAAGACGCAAAGTATATACACGAAATAAAGAAAATATCAGACCATAGTGAGTCAGGAGAGATATCTGAATTCAACAATATTCCAGAAAAATCTACTGTATGGCCTTTTGTCACATCAACTAAAGAAAACTGTATGGGCCAGGATTGTGAATTTTATAAAAGTTGTTTTTTAATAAAAGCTAGAAAAAAAGCAATTACATCTGAGGTTGTGATTGTTAATCACCACCTTTTTTTTGCTGATTTGGTTTTAAAAGATGCTGAATTATCAGAAATTTTGCCGAAAGCAAGTACTGTTATTTTCGATGAAGCTCATCAAATACCAGAGATTGCTTCAATATTTTTTGGTCAAAACATTTCTACTAATCAAATTATTTATTTAATTCAGGATGCGCAGCAGATTCTTTCTAACCATATTAAGGATAAAGAAAAGTTAGTAGAATTATCAAAATCAATAATAGATATAGCTAATTCATTGAGTTCTTTTTTTGATCAGAGAAATCAAAGAATTGGTGTTGAAAAAATTGAAAAATTAGATTCTTTTAAGGAAAAAATATTAGATTTAACGAGGGAACTTGAGAGGCTTTATAAATTTTTTAATGCATATAGTGAACAAGACTTGGAGTTTAAAAAGCTTTTAGATAGAACTAAAGAGGTTATTTCTAAATTAAAAAATTGGAATAAAGGTACTGATCAAAACTATGTTTATTGGATCGAGATATTCTTTAAGTCGATTCAGTTTAATATCACTCCCATAAGTGTTGCAGATAATTTTAGAAGATTTCAGCAGACCAATGAAACAGCTTGGATTTTTACTTCAGCAACATTGGCAGTTAACTCAAGCTTCAATCATTTTCAATCATTAATGGGTTTAGAAAATGCAAAAACTAAATTACTGAAAAGTCCTTTTAATTACTCTGAAAATGCTTATTTATATGTGCCTAAAGATATGCCAGAACCATCAAGTAGATTATTTAATATTCATTTAGTAAGTCAGGTTTATCCATTACTTGTTGCGGCAAAGGGAAGAGCATTTATTTTATCAACTAGTATTAAGTCAATGAATGAAATCACTACTTTATTAAAAGATGAATTTGAAAAAAATAATATTATTTATCCAATTTTAACCCAAGGTACCGGTTCAAAAACAAAACTACTGGAGCAATTCAAGACTCACGGCAATGCAATCTTAATTGGTTCTTTAAGTTTCTGGGAGGGAGTGGACGTAAGGGGATCTGAGCTATCATTAGTAATTATTGATAAACTCCCATTCCAATCTCCCGGAGATCCAATATTTGAATCAAAAATTAATATGCTCTCAGCTAAAGGTATTAATGCATTTATGACTTTTCAGCTACCAAAAGCAATAATCTCGCTCAAACAGGGAGCGGGAAGATTAATACGTGATGAAATGGATAAGGGAGTATTGATGATTTGTGATCAAAGAATTGTATCTAAACCTTATGGAAAAAAATTCTGGCGTAGCTTACCTGATTTTAAAAGAACGAGAGAGCAAGATGATGTAATAGAATTCTTAAAACATTTATAATGTTTAAATGAAAATATTATCTATAGATACTTGCACTGAGATTATTTCAATTGCCTTGATAGTTGGTAAGGTAATTACTGAGAAAAACTTTCCATTAGGTAAGGATTATTCTGGAAATATTCTTCCAGAAATAAAAACATTATTAAAAGAAAGTGATTTAAATATAAAAGACATTGATGCTATTGCTTTTGGTGCAGGTCCTGGTTCCTTTACTGGTATTAGGGTTGCTTGTGGTATTGCATATGGAATTGCCTATGCCAATAACCTACCAATTATTGGTGTTAACACACTTGAGGCTTTAGCTTTTTTATCAATGCATGAAAATGCTATTTCATGCATTGATGCAAGAATGGGTCAAGTTTATTTAGGAATATATAAAAATAAAAATAATGTTATTACTTCTTTTATAGAGCCAGGAGTTTTTAACCCAACTGAATTACCTGAGCCACCAAAAATAAGAAAAGCAATAGTTATTGGCTCTGGACTTAGCCTTTATAAGGAGCAATTTAAATCTCAGTATAGCGATATTGAGCTAGAGTATTTTGAAGATAAATGCTCGTTAGCATCGGCAATTGGTTCTCTTTCTATTGGTAACTTTGGAAATGGATTTAATTTAAAAAATGCCTCTCCAATTTATATTAGAAATAAAGTAGCTCAAACTACAAAAGAAAGGCTTAGCCAAAAATAATTTTTTAGATGAGTAAAAATAATAAAATACAGTTGTTTGTTAAAGATGATTTGGCTGAAGTTGTTAAAATTGAAAATAGGTGCCACTTAACACCCTGGACCAAAAAAAATTTTATTGACTCGTATGGTGCTAAGAATTTATTTAAGGTTTTAAAAAGTGAAAATGATATTATTGGCTATTATATTGCCTTATTTATTTTGGATGAGTGTGAATTATTAAATGTAACTGTAAAACCAGAGCTACAGAAAAAAGGTTATGGAGCGCAAATACTTAAAGATTTATTTAGTGAGTGTAGGAAGGAGAATATTGTTAATATTTTTCTTGAAGTGAGAAAATCTAATTCTTCGGCAATTCGATTATATGAAAAAAATGGATTCAGCGAGATTGGGGTTCGAAATAATTATTATCAAAATAAAGACGGTAAAGAAGATGCAATTTTAATGGGATTGGCAATATGAATAAAGACATAATAAAAGAATCGCTAATATATGATGAGCTCGGCTTAAGCCCAATATGGGTAACTCTTCCAAAAAAAGTTGAAGTTAAAGACGAGAAATTAACAACTAAGGGATATATACTCAATGTAAAAAAAATTAGATTAAATGATCTTAATGTGTTGTTTGTAGCTCCAATTTTTAATTCGTCCGATACTATCGAGTTAGAATTATTTAAAAAAATTAGTGCTTATTTGGACACGCTGTCAAATAAATTAAAACAGTTACAACCCCTAAAGATAATTCAAGAGTCTGAACTTGCAAGTGAAATGCAACTTTGTGAGCATTTAATATTTCTTGAACAGGGTCTAGACAAATTAATAGAGAAAGATACTGTAACTATTCCATACGTTACGTCTGTTTCATTAAAAGTAATGGTTGAAAATCCAGAGAAAAAGAGAAAATTGTGGCAAGATATTAAAGAATTATCAAAATCAATTAAACAATAAAAAAATAATTATGCATGCATCTAGATTCTATATCTCCACACTTAAAGAAGCTCCTGCTGAGGCAGAATTAATTAGTCATAAATTAATGATTCGTGCAGGCTTAATTCGTCGCTTAGGTTCAGGTTTGTATAGCTGGATGCCAATGGGACTAAAAATATTAAGAAAAATTGAATCTATAATTAGAACAAAAATGAATGAAGCTGGTGCAATTGAATTACTTATGCCCGCAATTCAGCCATCAGAACTTTGGGAAGAAACTGGCAGGTGGGATGTCTTTGGACCTCAAATGCTTAAAATAAAAGATAGGCATGATCGACTTTTTTGTTTTGGCCCTACGCATGAAGAAGTAATAACCGATATTGTGAGAAAAGAAATTAATAGTTATAAGCAACTACCTATCAATTTTTACCAAATACAAACTAAGTTTAGAGATGAGATAAGACCAAGGTTTGGCGTCATGCGTGCAAGAGAATTTTTAATGAAAGATTCATATTCATTTCATACAGATATTGATTGTTTAAAAAAAACTTATGAAAAAATGTTTAAAACATACGGCGAAATATTTGACGCTGTAGGTTTAAATTATAGAGCTGTACAAGCTGACAATGGAGCTATAGGTGGGGATGGTTCACATGAGTTTCATGTTTTAGCCGATTCTGGAGAAGATGAGCTTGTTTATAGTGAAGAGACAGATTTTGCTGCCAATAGTGAGGTAGCTAAGAATCATCCTGACCGAGCTAAATTGAAAACATGTCGTGGGATTGAAGTGGGGCATATTTTTCAGTTAGGGACAAAGTATTCTGAAGCTATGAAAGCAGAATTTATTGATGAATCAGGAAAGCCTAAACCTTTATTAATGGGTTGTTATGGTATTGGTGTTTCAAGGATTGTGGCAGCAGCAATAGAACAAGGACATGATGAAAAAGGTATTATATTTCCAAGCTCTATTGCTCCATTTGAAGTAATTCTCACACCAATTGGTTATGCTAAAAGTGAGGAAGTAAAAAAAGTATCAGATTCTATTTATAATGAATTATTAGCTTTAGGTTTTGATGTTCTTTTGGATGATAGGGGATTGAGACCGGGTGTTATGTTTAGTGAGGCAGAGTTATTGGGCATTCCTCACCGAATAACTATAAGCGATAAAACGATTGAAGCAAAGAAAGTAGAATATAAAAAGAGGGGTACTGAAGAGTCTGAATTGATTGATTTAGCATCTCTTAAAGAATATTTAAAAAAACGTTAAATTTTATTGGACCCAATATACAGCTCAATAAGCAGCCATCACACTGTCTCGCAAATTGATAAAACAATGGGTATATGTGATTTTTCTCTAATCATCATACCTTTGATATTTATTGGCTGTTGGGTTGCCAGTATTTTATATAATACAATTCTTGGTAAGACAAAAAAATATCCAATGAAGCTATTAGTTAACTTGCTAACCATTGGCCTAATTGTAGCAATTGCAGGGTTCTTTTACCTGTATCATATTTATAGTTGTTAGCTAATAGATTATTTTAGTACTTTATATGCATGATAACTTCCAAATTCACCATCCGAATCTAAATAGACAAAGTAGTACCCATTAACCGTATAACCTAGGCCATTGAAATGATTTTGGGCTCTAATTTTTAATGATTTAGGAAGCGCACTTGAGCCCTGATATTTTCCATCTTTGTTATAGATAAGAAATCTTTTATGATCAATATCCAATAAAATTAACTCTTCACCAGGCTTTCCGGTAAAAGCAACAAAATGTGAGGCAACATCATGGTGCATCACTTTAGGTGTATCGAAGTCTAATTTAATTTCTTTTTTTAATTTCTTTGATTTTCCATCCAAAACAAAAACACGATTAGAATTTTCTTGTTTTGCATAATATAGGTTATTTTTCGAATCATAAGTTGGCATTGTTCCTGCGCTTCCAAATGACGCTGAAGGCTGAGAAACAACATCTGATTTTGCAGTCAATAACCCCTTTTCATCTAATTCCAATGAAAATATCCCTGTCATTGGTGCAAATCCTGCAGCAGTTGAAACATTGTATGTAATTGTTTCTAGTTTAAAAGTTTTTTCATTAAAATAAATTGACCGGTTATCAAAGCCAGCTCTTGTGGATTCTATGTATTTCCCAGATTCATCGAAGGTGTGAATAAGAGATTTTGATATTGGTGCCTCATAGTCAGAACCACGAGCAGCCAAGCCGCCATCTGCAACATAATATTTTTTTTCAGCCGGAACATAGGCAACTGTCTGAGGCCTTGTTGTTGGTTTTTTTGTAAGATTTATTTTAAAAACAAATTCAGCATTTTTATTTATTTCAGCATATGTATAACTGGAATTTACAATTGTTAAGCAAACTAATATAAGTATATTTTTCAGCATGTTTTTTTCCTAATGTTAATAAATTGTTAGTCATTATTTATAGATTTTTGTTCAATAAACATTGCATCCCCATAACTAAAGAAGCGATAATTTTTTTCTATTGCATGACTATACATTTTTTTTGTAAACTCATAACCAGAAAATGCAGACACCAACATAAGTAAAGTACTTTTAGGCAAGTGAAAATTAGTAAATAAACTATCAACTAATTTAAATTTATAACCTGGCTTTATAAAAATTTTTGTTTCTTGCTGCCCAGTCTTAATTTCATTTTTAATACATGAACTCTCTAATGCTCTTAAAACTGTCGTACCTATGGCAATTATGCGGCCACCTTTTTTCTTGGCTATCTCAATTTTATTTTTTGTTTCATTTGTAATCTCAAATTTTTCACTATGCATATTATGCTCATCTATATTTGTGACTTTAACTGGCTGGAATGTTCCAGAGCCGACATGGAGGGTTATAAAGGTGTAATTAATATTATTTTGACTGAATAACTTGAAATCAGCTTCTGAAAAATGAAGCCCTGCCGTTGGGGCTGCAATAGCCCCTTTATTTTTTGCAAATACAGTTTGGTATCTATCAATATCATCTATTTCATCTGGGCGATTTATGTATGGTGGAAGGGGGACATGCCCATTTAACTCCATTAATTCGTGAAATGACCCTTGGTTCAATTTTATTAAGAATAAATTTTCTTGTCTTTTAAGAATTTGAACGACATACCTATCTGAAAGTATTATTTTAAAATCCATATTTATTTTTTTTGAGGATTTAATCATTGCT
>Ga0075447_10001019_pt1 | contig 13510 bp, 10 predicted proteins | sample CoawatmetaG10DNA_FD_72352 | JGI IMG/M metagenome (GOLD analysis project Ga0075447, IMG submission 72352) | Marine microbial communities from the West Antarctic Peninsula - Coastal water metaG104-DNA | ecosystem: Environmental > Aquatic > Marine > Coastal | place: Atlantic Ocean: West Antarctic...
GTGGTAATGTTTTTAATTGTATCAAGGTTAATTTCTGCAAAATATAGAAAACAAGTAATATTAATATTCATACTCTCCATTTTATTGGCAATATCAGAGATTTTAGGAATTGCTTCTATTGGTCCATTTATGGCATTAGTATCATCGCCAGAAACCATATATGAGAATAAATATATCAATATGGCTTATATTTATTTTAATTTTAATAATCCTCAAGACTTTTTGGTAACTACAGGTTCTTTTGTAATAATTTTCTTATTGATTATGAATTTTTTTACAGCTTTTATGACATGGTTTTATGGCCGGTTTAGCATTAAACTTGGGCATTACCTATCAATTCAATTATTAACCAAATACTTAAATCAACCGTATAGTTTTTTTCTTAATAGAAATACCGCTGAATTAAGTAAAAATATTCTTTCCGAAACTCACAGAGTTGTGGGTGGATTTATAGCACCAGCTATTGAAATTTTTTCAAAGCTAATTGTTTCCTTATTAATTATAAGTACGTTAATAATAATTGATCCAATTGTTGCTTTGTTATGTTTTGCTGGGGTAAGTATAACTTATGTTTTCATATACTTTTTCTTTAGAGTAGTTCTTAATGAAATTGGAGAAAAATCTACTAATACAATTTCAAAAAGATATAAAGTTTCAAATGAAGCAATTTCTGCGATTAAAGAATTAAAATTATATGGAAAGGAAAGGGTTTTCATAGATAGATTTCAAAATGTATCTGAACTTGAGGCTGGCTATAGCATTAAGTCAAATTTAATTTCATTTCTGCCACGACATATACTAGAGTCTATTATATTTAGTGGGATTATATTAACAATAATACTAATGATAGATGCTGGAGAGAAAGGGCCAGATATTATTCCACTTCTTTCTGTGTATGCTTTTGCTGGGTATAGGTTAATGCCGATGTTTCAGCATATTTATAGAGCTGCTACTCATATGAAATATAATTTTCCTGCTTTTAAAATTCTTCTTGAAGATTTTGAAGATTTTGAAGATTTTGAGAATCTAAATGATAATCAAATAATGCCAATCCAAAAAGTTTCTCTAAATTCATATTTAGAACTTAAATCAGTATTTTTTAATTACCCGAATACTTCAAAGCCCAGTCTTGAGAAAATTAACATACGAATTAATCACCCCTCTAAAATTGGAATAGTTGGTAAAACAGGATCAGGAAAAACAACCTTAGTTGATATAATACTTGGCTTATTTGACCCTACATCTGGTGATTTAATAGTAGATGGAGAAAAAATTAATTCAGAGAATATACATTCTTGGCAGCAAAATTTAGGCTATGTTCCCCAAGATATTTACCTTGTAGATGATACTATTGAGCGAAATATAGCTTTTGCAGCTTTAAATAATGATATTGATTTTGAAAAGGTAAAAAAAGCTGCAAAATTAGCTGGAATCGATGAATTTATAAACTCATTGCCAGCAAAATATAGCACTTCAGTTGGTGAAAAGGGAGTGAGGCTAAGTGGAGGGCAGTTGCAACGAATAGGTATTGCAAGGGCTTTATATTTTGATCCTGCATTAATTGTATTTGATGAGTCTACAAGTGCATTAGATGGTGAGACAGAGCGAGCTATAATGGATGCTATAAATACATTATCAAGTAAAAAAACAATAATTATAATCGCGCATAGACTTTCAACTCTTGTAGATAGTGATGCTATTTATGAAATGAAAAATGGAAATATTGTAGCAACAAAAACTTACCAAGAATTGTTATCTGAAGTCAATGAATCTAAAAAATAAAATACTATACAACTTAACTGAAAAAATTATTCTCAAAAATAAAAAGTTTAAGGGAATACACAAGGGAGAAAGTTGCTATCTTTTTGGAAATGCAAAATCTTTAAAATATTATGATTTATCGCTTTTTAATGATCGTATTTCAATTGGATGCAATGCTTTATCACTTCACAAAGATTTTAGTAAGATTGGGATAAGCTACTATTATGAAGGGCATCCATTTAACTTTTATAAGTTCTTTAAAGATCCATACACGAGCTCATATAGAAGGCATATTCTTGGTGACCTAAAGAAACAAAAAATCAGAGAAAATAGTGATATTAATTTTTTTTTGGATGTAAGTGACTATCCTAGTACAAGAGGTAAAAATATATTTTATTCACATCACTTTGGGGAAAAGTTTAGTAACTATAGCAATTGTAGTCTTGATGGTTTTTTTAGTGCAAATCAATCGGCTTTATCTGGAATGATCGGTATGGCGATTTATTTTGGCTTTAATAAAATAACACTAGTTGGCTGTGATCATTTAATGCGCCCTAGGAGTAGTGACCATTTTTTTGAATATGGTGAGATGCTTAAAATCATTCATCCTGGATTTGTTAATGAAGAAGTACTGGTCGCTGCTCAAGAATTTGTTAGTTTAGAGGTGGTTACTCCGAATAGTGAATATAAAGGTGACCTCATTCCACATGTTAGTTATGAAGATTTGACTGGGAAAGAAGCTGTTTACAGAGAGAACTATGAAATTGTTTTAGATGATGATTTAATAACATTAAGTGAATGCAGTTACCCATACCTAATGACTAAAAGTCAATTTTTAAAAAATTCAGTATTATAATTTTTTATAACTATCAACTAACCGTAAAATTGATATCTTAATTTTATTGAAAATTATCCATCAATTGTGCTCATCTATGTTTAAAGAATACAAGTATTTACTAATATGAAAAAGATTAAGTTTTTAAAATCTCATAATGTCGATGTTTTAATTGTAGATGAGCAAGGTGCAGAGCAAATTATGATGTGTATTCCAAATTCTGCATCATTATGTATTTTGCCTGTAAGAAATGTAATCCCTTTAATACTTCACTATAGTCTTATTTTAAGAATATTTATGCATCTTAGTAAAAATAAAAAAATTAAAGATGCGCTTCTTTTTTCGTTAATTGATGTTTTAAAACCGAAAGTACTTATCACACAAATAGATAATTCAAATTTGATGTCAAAAATACATAAAGAATTTCCAAATAAGCTAACAATATCAGTTCAAAATGGCTATCGATGCGGATTAAAATATCCAAATGGCTCTATTTACCCAGTTTCAGTAAATGCTTTTTATGGATTTGGAGATTATGAAAAATATTTATTTAAGAAACGCGGCATAGAAAATATAGATTATGTAGGGGCTGGTTCATTGTCGTATGAATTATATAAAAAACAGACTAATGCAAGTTCAGAAATTAAATATGATTTTTGTTTTATTTCTCAATTTGAATTTACAGATAATACAGATAATCCTCATCACTTAATTTGTGATGAATTTAATGAAAAGCTCTTTTTAAGCTTAACTAAAATTTGTAAAAAGTTTGGTTTCTCTCTAGCTGTAGCTATGAAAACTGAAATTTCAGAAGCTGGATATTTTGATGAATTAGAACTATTTACTTCAATAGATGTTCATCGAACTGCTAAATTAATTCCAAATAATTCTTTAATTAAGAAAAGTTATGAAGTTGCAGCAACATCCAATATATTAATTACCCTTAACTCAACACTTGGTTTTGAATTTTTTGGAGTAGGTAAAAAAGTTTTATTTGGATTTAGTAATCCTACCTTTGATGACTTGTGGGATACACATGGATCCTTTAAAGCCTTTCCAGATATGAATTTATTGAATAATTATACAGTTGAGTCAATGTTGAGTAAATTAAATTTTCTTATAGATATTGATGAAAATAAGTATATTGAAATAACTAAAAATGCCCGTAAATATTCCATGAATTATAGTGATGATAGAACTCCTAGCAAACTAATTAAAGATAGAATTAGTAAGTTTTTGCTCAATAATAAAATATGATTTAACTTTTATCTTTTTTGCGGGTATAACAATTCTTAAAACCCTGCAAATGGTATACTTTTTTTGTTTTGAGAAGTTTTTTTTAATTTGAATTCTTTCTATGAATATTAATTCATTTAATAATTATGAATCAAGTTATTTTCATTTTTCTTTTAGTTAAATTTAACTAAAAAACCTTAAATTTGGTGGTTTTCCAACTTTGATATTTTATTTAACCACTTTCTTAAATAGTTATGAGCAATATTAATCTAGAAAAAATAATTTTGTTTTTTATAGGAATGTATTTCTTAATTGCTTTTTATCCATTGCGATTAGATTTTATGAATTCATATATTCCTGGACAGTTAATTCCACTTTTTTTTATTGCACTATTTAGTCTGCTGTCTATTCAAAGGGTTTACATAAAATCCAATAATCTTGATCTTAGGATAATGGCTGCTTTGTCTCTTTACCTTTTGTTTAATACATTTATTCAAGGAACACTCAATCAGAGTTTAATTGGATATCGTATTACTTCTTTAATTGGTTCATTAATACCAATGTTCTTTTTTTATCTTTTTATGTTTATTGACTTGAATGACACTCATATTAAAGTCATGAGGAAATATTTATTTTTTGGGTTAGTTATTTATGCAATTTATTACATTGAGTCATTCTTATCGTATAGGTTTTTTGGAGCTATCAATGGTAATGGCTCTGAGATGGAAAAATGGGATAGAGTTATGGGGCAAAGAGATGCTATATATCTAAATTTAGCATTGATAGTATTTTTATGCAAAAATTATTATTCAAATTATTTTTTAAAGTTTTTTGGATTTAGCCTTGCTATTGGCGTTTTATTTATATTAATCTATTCCCAGTCTAGAATAGGTTATTTACTTTTACTGATGAATATATTGGCACTTTCTGTAATTTATAGAAGGTATTTCTTTTCAATATTTTTGCCATTGATAGCCCTTTTTATTATTATATATGTTTTATATTTTAGACATATTGGTGATGTATATGAACTGATGTTAGATAGTGATGCAAATCAATTGCTATTCTCTATTGCAAGATTCAATACTTTTGTGAACTCAATTTTTTCAATTTTTTCCGATGATTTTATTCTCTATAGCTCTGAACGGGTAAGATTTGAAATTTGGAATAAAATATTAGAGTCAGTCTCACAATCTCCATTTACTTTGCTATTTGGTTATGGAGAAATTGGGGTACATGCCTTAAATGAATCTTTTCTTATGCACTACTTGATTGATGCTGCTAATTTTACAAAAAATGGTTACTATCCTTATATATGGGAAGTTGAAACTTCAGAGAGCCAATTGTTTGACACCTTATTTAGAAGAGGCTTGATTGGTGTATTTTTTCTTTTTACTATTTTTATTAGGTTTATGTATCTTACAAATCAATTAATGAGGATTGATAAAAAATTTAAAGATATCTACTTAGGGCTTAATATTTATATTATTAGCATCAGTGTTGCTTTGATTATTCTTCCTTTTATGCGTGATAGGGCTTTCTCACTTTTCTTTTTTATAGCTTATGCTATTTTATCTTCCAGGGCTTATATAATGAGAAGTAATAACAAATAACTAAATTTTGCTATATTCATCTTTCTTGTTTTAAAAAATTTGTTGCAAAGTTTTGATTTGTATATTTTCACTCTAAAATTTATTTTATGTCTAATATTAAGAATGATAAGACTTGCCTGGCCTGTAAAAGTACCAAGATAAAGGCCATACCATATAAAGATTATCCATTCTATGGTAAAGATGTAATTGATTTTTCAAAATTACAGATATCTTATTGTGAGGATTGTGGCTTTGGATATAGTTTTCCAGAGGTTAATCCTAAGGTAATAGATATATTTTATTCAGATTATTATAGGGCTAATAAAAAAAGCACACACTATATTAATTTTCAACGATTATATAGGCCTAAGACTAGTCAGTGTACTGCTGGTATTGAGCATTTAGTTCTTGCAAAGCAATTTACCCATACCCAGTTAGGAGACAATTTATTAGATATTGGGCCTGGTCCAGGCTGGCATTTTCAAGCAGCACGCTCATTACTTCAAAATCCAAAATTATATGCTTTAGAGTATAGTGCAGAAGCTGCTGCTGCATACAAGCGACTTTATAATGTTAAAACTTATGAAAGCTTTGATAGAATGGCGTTAGATTTACAAAAAAAACGAATGAAATTTATTATTTCTTCTCATTCATTAGAGCATTTATTATTTGATGATTTAAAGATTTTACTTAATCAAATGCTTCATATTATCGAAGATGATGGAGTTTTTGTTATTGAAGTTCCTTATGTTGACATGAGGATTCATTCAAAAATCAGAGGTGGCGATGCACCTCACTTTCTATTCTTTTCAAAAGAAAGCTTAAGGAGTGTTTTGATTGATAGTGGATATGAAGTAATGTTCCTAGAAACTTGTGGGGATTATTATAATTTAGACTCTGATACTAAAGTAGGAGTTTATCATCAAAAAAATAATATTAGTTTGCTTAAATCTATTTATAGAAAATTAGCTCCCTTATGGTTTAGAGAGTCACAATTTAAGTATGATTTGATAAATTTATTTCATTATTTAAAGAACTCTTCTTCTAAAATAAAAATCTCCCAAATTAATGTAGGATATGGTGGAAATAGAACAGCCTTGAGGGCTGTTATAAAGAAGAAAAACTATTAGAGCTATTATGCATTTATTAATTATTATTTAAATTATTTATATCATGAGTAATAAAAAGAAAGTTCTTGTAACAGGTGCCGATGGATTTATTGGATCTCATTTAGTTGAAATGCTAGTAAAGCAGGGGTATGAAGTAAAAGCATTATCTCAATATAACTCCTTTAATAATTGGGGTTGGCTTGAGGATGTAGATTGTTCAAACCAAATTGAAATACTTTCTGGAGATATTCGTGATCCAAGTTATTGTAAGCACATAACAAAAGGCGTAGATTTAATTTTCCATCTTGCAGCTTTAATAGCAATTCCATACTCTTATATTGCTCCAGACAGCTATGTTGATACAAATATAAAAGGAACACTAAATATTTGTCAAGCAGCAAAAGAAAATGGCAATATACAAATAATACATACCTCTACAAGCGAGGTTTATGGTACTGCAAAATATGTTCCTATTGATGAAAATCATCCAATGCAGCCTCAATCACCATATAGTGCAACTAAAATTGCTGCAGATGCTATTGCAATGAGCTTCTATAATGCTTTTGAGTTGCCTGTAACTATTGCTCGCCCCTTTAACACATATGGTCCTCGCCAGTCTGCTCGCGCTGTCATTCCAACAATTATTACGCAAATTGCTAATGGAATGAAAGAGATTAAACTTGGTGATACTTCACCTACTAGAGACTTTAACTATGTTGAAGATACCTGTAGGGGCTTTATTGCAATTGCTGAGGAAGGAAAAACTATTGGCGAAACAATTAATATTGGATCTAATTGTGAGGTAAGTATTATTGACACGCTTAATCTTATAAAAAAACTAATGAATAGTGATGTTAGGTTCATATCAGATAAGGAGCGGATGCGACCAAAAAATTCAGAGGTTCTTAGGCTTTGGTGCGACAATACTAAAATTGAAAAATTAACTGGATTCAAGCCAAAAATTAATCTTAATGATGGACTTAAAAGAACTATTGATTGGGTTAAAGAGCCTCGTAATCTTTGTAAATATAAGGCTGAAATCTATAATGTTTGAAGATATTATTCATTTCATTAGAAGTATGTATGGGGAAGATAGTATTATTCCTCTGCATGCTCCATATTTCTTTGGTAATGAAAAGAAATACTTAAATGACTGTATAGATTCGACTTTTGTTTCATCTATAGGTGGTTATGTTGATGAATTCGAAGAAAGGATTGCGCATTATATTGGCTCAAAATATGCAGTAGCTACTACTAATGGAACCTCTGCTCTTCATATTTCATTATTAATTGCAAATGTTGAGGAGAATGACGAGGTTATTACTCAATCCTTTACATTTGTTGCAACATCAAATGCTATTAGTTATTGTGGAGCTCGTCCTATATTTATTGATGTAGATAGGGATACTCTGGGGCTCTCACCAGTTGCATTGAGAGTCTTTTTAGAAACTAATACAACTTTTAAAAATAACAAGTGTATTAATAATGTAACTGGAAGAGTTATCAAAGCATGTTTGCCTATGCATACTTATGGACAGCCTTGTAGGGTTGATGAAATTCGAGATATTTGTTTCAAATATAACATCTTTTTGATAGAAGATTGTGCTGAAAGTTTAGGAAGTTTTTATAAAAATCAGCATACTGGAACTTTTGGAAAAATTGGCATAATGAGCTTTAATGGAAACAAAATTATAACTTCTGGAGGCGGAGGTTGCATATTTACTGATGATGAAGAGTTAGCTAAAAAAGCTAAACACTTAACTACAACATCGAAGGTTCCGCATAAATGGGAATATACTCATGATATGACTGGTTATAATTACCGCATGCCTAATTTAAATGCAGCTTTATTAGTTGCTCAATTAGAAAATTTAGACATATTTTTAGTAAATAAACGCAATGTAGCTATGGCCTATAAAGATTTTTTTAGTACTACTGAATATCATTTTTTTCAAGAGTTGAGCTCTTCAAGTTCAAATTACTGGCTAAATACGATTATTTTTGATAATAAAAAACAGCGAGATTTATTTCTAGATGAAACTAATTCTCAAGGAGTGATGACTAGACCAGCTTGGACTTTGATGAATAAATTACCAATGTTTGAGGAATTTCAGTGTGGTGACTTAAATAACTCAGAATGGTTAGAACAACGAGTTGTAAATATACCTAGTAGCATCGTTATATCATGAAAGAAACTACCATAATTAGTGTTGGCTTAAGAAATAATTTAATAATTATAGTGCCTAAAGTTATTAAAAAAAAATGGTTTTTAAAGATTGAAAGTTCAGACAAATGAGTATCTTTATTATTGCTGAAGCAGGTGTAAATCATAATGGGTCAACTGATGTTGCTAAACAATTAATTGATTTAGCAGCAATTGCTGGCGCTGATGCTGTCAAATTTCAAACTTTTAGTGCAAGTCGTCTCGTTACAAAACACGCACAAAAAGCTGACTATCAAAAACTTAATTCTGGTACCGATGAATCTCAATTTACCATGTTGAAAAAGTTGGAGTTAAATGAGTCAACGCATCACAAATTAATTGAGCATTGTTTAAAGAGAAAAATCATTTTTTTATCGACAGCTTTTGATATTCAAAGTATTGAATTATTAGTTAAACTAGGGCAAGAATGTTTCAAAATACCATCTGGGGAAATAACTAATTTACCATATTTAAGGATTATTGGTCAGCTCAATAAAAATATCATATTGTCGACTGGAATGTCAACAATGAATGAAATTGATGCTGCTATTGAAATAATAGAACAAGCTGGCACTCCACGCTCTAAAATAACTATCCTTCATTGTACTTCTGAGTATCCGGCTCCATTCGATGAAGTCAATCTTTTAGCTATGAATAGTATTCGTGAGAAACTTGGTGTTGATGTAGGTTATTCTGATCATACTTCTGGAATTGAAGTAGCAATTGCAGCTTCTGCGTTGGGGGCAAGTGTTATTGAAAAACACTTTACACTTGATAAAAACTTACCAGGCCCAGATCATAAAGCTAGCCTTGACCCAACTCAATTAAAGTCAATGATAGAATCTATTCGAAATATAGAGCTTGCTCTTGGAAATGGGGTTAAAAGTTTAAGCCCAAGTGAAAAGAAAAATTTAATGGTAGTTCGCAAATCATTAGTTACAACGAGAGCAATTAAAGCGGGTGAGGTTTTTACTAATGAAAATATTACTGCTAAAAGGCCTGGAACTGGAATTTCACCCATGCGTTGGGATGAGGTTTTAGGTAAAAAGGCAATACGAAATTTTATAGCAGATGAGTTAATTGAGGTATGAGTAGGAAGATCTGCATAATCACTGGTTCCCGAGCTGATTATGGTCTATTGAAATGGGTAATGAAAGGAATTAAAAATGATTCTGAGCTAGAACTACTTACTATTGCAACAGGAATGCATCTCTCATCTGATTTTGGAGATACTTATAAGTTAATAGAAGAGGATGGTTTTCAGATTAATTATAAGGTTGATATGTTAAGTAGCTTTGATACACCAGAAGCTATTACTAAATCTATGGGCATTGGTTTGATAGGTTTTGCAGATGCCTTAAAAGATCTTAAGCCAGATTTAATTGTAGTTTTAGGAGATCGTTTTGAGATATTTTCAGCAGTATCTGCAGCTCTTGTGGCAAGAATTCCAGTGGCACATATCCATGGTGGAGAAACTACAGAAGGAGCTTTTGATGAAGCAATACGTCACTCGATAACTAAGATGTCACATATACATTTTGTGGCAGCAGAGCAATATCAACAGCGTGTAATTCAGTTAGGAGAAAGACCCGATTCTGTTTTTTTAGTTGGAGGTTTGGGTATCGATAATATTAATCGTTTAAAACTTTTAGATAAAGAAGAATTGGAAAATAGTTTGAAATTTAAATTAGGTTTTAAAAACTTATTGGTTACTTTTCATCCAGTAACTTTAGAAAATACAACAGCTGAAATACAAATCAAAGAATTATTAAAATCTTTATCAAATCTTGATGATACAAAGTTAATATTTACATTGCCAAATGCGGATACTGATAGCCGCATAATAATTAAATTAATTAAGGAATTTACCTATAAGAATTCTAATGCTTATTTTTTTAAATCATTAGGCCAATTACTCTATCTTTCTTGCATTAAGTATGTGGATGGAATAGTGGGAAATTCTTCAAGTGGATTACTTGAAGTTCCAAGTTTTAAAAAAGGCACAATAAACATAGGAGATCGACAATTAGGACGTTTGCAAGCTGATAGTGTTATAAATTGTAAGCCAAATAATGATAGTATATCATCTGCTATAGAGCAACTTTACTCTGATCATTTCCAAGCAACTTTACGAAAAGTTGAGAATCCTTATGGACATGGAGGTGCAAGTGAAAAAGTGGTTAAAGTCATAAGAAAGTATCAATTAAATAATATTATCAAAAAAACATTTTATAATTTACCCCTTAACAAGGAAAACAACTAGATGAGTGAATTTGAGAGCCATTGGCAAAAAGCAATAATGCCAAAGAACAGTAGAATATCAGAAATTGTTCAAAATTTGGAAGAAAGTGGTATTCAGATTGCCTTAGTAGTAGACCATTCAGGGGTACTTTTAGGAACAATTTGTGATGGTGATATTCGACGAAGTTTGCTAAAAGGTCTCAATATGAATAGCAGTATTGATTCTATAATTCAGTATGATGCTCTTCTAGTTCCTCCGGAGATGGGGCGTCAACTTGTAATGCAATTAATGGAAGCTAATAAGGTTAAACAGATACCAATTGTTGATGAAAATCATCAAGTTATTGGGCTACATCTTTTGGATGATTTGAATATCTTGCCTAAACGACCAAATCTTATGGTAATTATGGCTGGAGGGATGGGCAAAAGGCTTCGTCCTCAAACTGAAAGCCAGCCTAAGCCTATGCTAACTGTTGCTAATAAGCCAATGTTAGAGCATATTATTGAGCGAGCTAAAGTAGAAGGCTTTAATCATTTTATTATTGCTATTCATTATTTGGGCCATATGATTGAGAAACATTTTGGTGATGGAGATAGATTAGGAGTAAAAATTGACTATCTTAAAGAAAAGGAGCCTTTGGGCACTGCTGGAGCTCTTGGTCTACTTTCTCCTCCTAGTGATCCTTTTGTGGTAATTAATGGTGATGTAATTTCTGATATTCGTTATGGTGAAATGATTGATTTCCATAATCGATATTTATCTAGTGCAACTATGGCAGTTAGAGTGCATGAGTGGGAGCATCCATTTGGCGTTGTTCAGACAGATGGAGTTGACATTGTTAATTTTGAAGAAAAGCCTATAGCAAGAAGTCATATCAATGCTGGAGTTTATGTTCTTAACCCCGAAAACTTAAGTATTTTGACTTCAAATGAACACTGTGATATGCCAACTTTATTTGAACGTATAAAATTGGATAGTAGGCGAACAATTGTTTATCCTATGCATGAACCTTGGCTTGATGTCGGAAGACAAGCCGATCTTGAGCGTGCCAATAAAGAAAATTAAAAAAGGAACTTAATAATGCAGAAAATTTATTACCCTAAGCCTGTAAATCTAGATTCTTTTAAAAAAGATTCTAAAAATTTAAAAGTTTTATATGGCTTACCTGAAAATATTTTATATTGTAAGAAATGTCTTATCTCCAATCAACGCCCCAATTCTTCTGTTGAGTTTTTAAATAAAACAGATGCTAAAAAAACAACTATTCATTTTGATATAAATGGTATTTGTGATGCATGTAATTATACAAAGATTAAAAATACATCTATCAATTGGAGCGATCGTGAACTCGAATTAAAAGAACTTTGTGATAAACATCGTAAAACTGATGGTTCGTATGATTGTATCGTACCTGGCTCAGGAGGTAAGGATAGTTTTTATGCTTCACATATTCTGAAAACGAAATATGGCATGCATCCATTAACTGTAACTTGGGCACCACATGTTTATACTGATTGGGGTTGGAAAAACTTTCAGTCATGGATTCATGCTGGCCATGATAATTTTTTAATGAGCCCAAATGGGAGAGTTCATCGATTATTGACAAGACTGTCAACTGAATTATTATTTCATCCTTTTCAAGCATTTATGATTGGACAAAAATCATTGGCTCCTAAAATGGCATTACTTTTTAATATCCCACTAGTTTTTTATGGAGAAAATGAAGCTGAGTATGGTAATCCAATTGCAGACAATGTCACTGCAAAGCGAGATTGGTCTTATTTCAGTTCAGATGATCAAACGCAAATTTATTTAGGTGGGGTGGCAATTTCAGATTTAAAGTCTCAATTTGGACTCGAACAAAATGATTTACAACCTTATTTGCCTGCGAATATTGATCAGGTAATTGATAAAAATATAGAAATTCATTATCTAGGTCATTATTTGAAATGGCATCCTCAATCTTGTTACTATTATGCGGTTGAAAAAGGTGGTTTTGAAGCATCTCCTGAGAGAACACCTGGAACTTACTCAAAATATAATAGTATTGATGATCGTATTGATGATTTACATTATCTAACCACAGGTATAAAATTTGGTCTTGGTCGAGCCAGCTATGATGCAGCACAAGAAATCCGCTCAGGTGATATTAACCGTGAAGAGGGTGTAGCCCTTGTTAAAAGGTTTGATCATGAGTATCCAGATAGATTTATGAAAGAGATGTTTTCCTATTTAACCCTTAATAAAGATGAATTTCCAGTGGCAAGTCAAATGTTTGAAAATCCAATTATGGATAGTGAATATTTCGATTTGTTAAGTGACCAATTTCGTTCAGAGCACCTTTGGTATAATGAAAATGGCGATTGGAAATTACGAAATAAAGTTTGGAATGAGTCATCTAATTTAATTAAAACAGATTCTAAAATTGCTCCAAGTGCTCCAAGTGCTTCAAATGAAATTAAAAAAAATCAATTAGTAATAATTACATATCATTATGTAAGGCCTCTTAAAAATTCTCAATTTCCTAAACTT
>Ga0075447_10001040_pt1 | contig 13360 bp, 10 predicted proteins | sample CoawatmetaG10DNA_FD_72352 | JGI IMG/M metagenome (GOLD analysis project Ga0075447, IMG submission 72352) | Marine microbial communities from the West Antarctic Peninsula - Coastal water metaG104-DNA | ecosystem: Environmental > Aquatic > Marine > Coastal | place: Atlantic Ocean: West Antarctic...
AATTCTCCAATGCAGCAAACATTATCAAAAGAATCTGGACTTGGTACTTTTGTCCGTAGAAATAAAGATATGGAAAAAATGAGAAGCTATATTAGCAGTATTATTGAGCAGCAGGACCCAACCTATTTTATGTTTGTCGATGATAGCTTTATGGCAAGACCTTTAGCAGAGTTGGAAGCTTTTTGCAGTATGTATGAAGAATTTAAAATTCCATTTTGGTTTAATACAAGGCCTGAAAATGTCTCTGTACAAAAATTACAAATGCTAAAAGAAGTGAATTGTAATAGAATTGCTTATGGTGTGGAGTGTGGTAATGAAGAATTCAGGGGTAGAGTCTTACTTCGAAAAATGACCAATAAGTCACTTATCAGTAAGTTTGATATTATTTCTAATTCTGGTATACCATTTTCTGTAAATAATATTGTTGGTTTTCCAGGGGAGACAAGAGAGTTAATTTTTGACTCTATAAATTTAATTAAACAGATAAAAGGATATGATTCACTTAGTGTTACAGTTTTTGTTCCATATAACGGAACTGTTCTTCGTGATGTTTGTGTAAATGAAGGCTTAATATCTAAAGATTTAATTATTAGGGATATGCTTCATACATCATTAAATATGTCTCAACTTTCTTCAGATGAAATAAATGCTTTAGCAAGAACCTTCCCTCTTTATGTTCATTTTGATGAAAGTGAATGGAGTAATATTAAAAAAGCTGAAGATACTTCACCAGAAGGTGTTGCTATTTTCAATGAATATGCTGAAATATATAGAAGAGATAATTTTGAGTTGAATCAAGATGATAAGAAACAAGAAGATACTTCTTTTTTGATAAATACAAGTATTCCTTTAGAATTTCGTTTGGGACAAAATTAATAAAATTTTTGGAAATAGTTTTAGAGTTCGTTAATTCTTTGCTGTTTCCTCACTTTTCGTCTTTATAATAACGCTGTATGTATTTTTTTATGGTATTTCAATAAACCTTTACTTTAATAAATAAAAAATTATGAAAATTTTATTCCTTTACCCTTTATGGACTGGTGAATACAAAGGGATCTCTGGGTATTTTGCAAAAAAATCTGGTGGTACTTATATTCCTTACAATCTTGCTATATTGGCTGCTATTGCTGAAAATGAAGGTCATGAAGCAAAAATTATTGATGCTGAATTAGAAAAAATTAGTATTAAAGATTCTATTCCTTTAATTGAAGAGTTTAATCCAGATATTATTGCAATGACAGGTATGACGCCCTTTTTTAATGTTATTGAAGAAGCAGCTCTTGAGCTGAAAGCTAATAATATTCAAGCTAAGATTTGCGTAGGTGGCCCACATGTTTCTATTATGGAGGAAAAAGTATTATCTGAAGCATTCGATTATGCTTTTATGGGTGAGGGTGAAGAGCCATGGAAAAAGTTTTTAAACGTGTTAGATGCCGATGGTCCTCTATCTGAGGTTCCTGGTCTTGTTTACCGTGATGAAGGTCAGCTAATTAAAAAAACTGAAAAAACTAACACAAGCAAGAATTTAGATATTTATCCAAGGCCTGCGTATCATCTACTAAAAATGGGTAAGTATAGACTTGGGACACTTAAAGGTCGTCTTCCATTTAGCTCCATCCAGCTTGTTCGTGGGTGCCCCTGGAAGTGTATTTTTTGTGCTTCGGATCAATTAGAAACTACCCGGATCTTAAAAAGATCAGTCTCAACAATTATTGATGAAATTGAAGGTTTAGTTAATACTTATGGTATTAAACATTTTATGGTAATTGATGACGTACTAACACTCGTGCGAAAGACGACAGTAGAATTTTGTAATCAGTTAATTGAAAGAAAAATTAATATTACTTTTGAAGGAAGTACAAGGGCGAATCTATTAGATGAGGAGCTTGTTGCTCTTATGAAAAAAGCAGGCCTTATTAGGCTGTCTTTTGGCCTAGAGACTGTTGATGAAGATATGCGTAAAACAATGAACAAAAAAGTTCCTCTAGATGCTTATCGTGAAGCTAATGCATTACTTAATAAATATAAAATTGAAGCTTTAAATTCAGTTATGATCGGTCTTCCTGGTGAAAGTGAAGAAAATGTATGGAAAACATTGAACTTTCTTAAAGGAGCAAGAGAGGTTAAGCAAGCTAATTTTGCCATTGCAGTTCCATATCCAGGAACAGTCTTTCATGAGATGGCTAAAAGTGGTGAAAATGATATTGAATTACTAACAGAAGACTTTACTGAATATAAAAGATATGGACATGCTGTAACTAATGTGGGTAAATTAACTTCACAAGATCTTTTACGTTTACAAAATGAAGGGTTTGTTAGTATTTATTCGAAATGGTGGAGATGGTGGCCTGTAGTCAAAAAGAATGGAGTGATTGGTCTTTATCTTACTTTTCATAGAATGCTCATAATGGTAATAGGTAAGGCTCGCCAGAAGTATAGAGTCAGCTCTATTCATCCTTCTCTTAGATAAAAGCACTTTCTCTAATATAAAAGGAACAAAGTTCTAGTTTTATAGATATTATTTAAAATAATATGTGTAATCTTTATAATATCAATATTCTTTTATAATGGACTTTTAGCAGTGAAAAAAGTAGCAATATTAATACCAACAAAAAATAGAATTGAATTTGCTATTAGAGCAATTGAATACTATGTTTCAATTAATAGCCCTCATCCAATATTTATTGGTGATGCAAGTAAAGAGTCATCTGAAGAGTTGGTTTTAAAGGCCGCTAAAGATAAGGTAGAAGTTTATTATTTTCATTGGGAAAATTTATATGATAGACCAACTGCAATAAAACTTGCTCAAGAAGCTAAAAAAATTAACATTACAGATTATTGTGCGTGCCAAGGTGATGATGATTTTTATATACCTAAATCTTTATCTCTTTGTGCTGATTTTTTATCAGGAAATCCTATTTATACAACCTCACAAGGAAGAGCATTTTCCATAAGATTAGATCATGATGGCCCCTATGGGGAGGTTGCAGATCTCTGTATTTATTGGGATAAAAAAGAATTAAATGGAGATACTGCTTTACAAAGACTAAAAGAAATGTCTACTAGTTATTGGGTGCCAAATTTTTCGGTTCATCGCATAACTGAATTTATTGTTGATTATAGTGTCGGTATCAATTCGGTAAATGATATGCGGTTAGGCGAATATGCAAATGTTTTAGGTACGGCATTGAATGGAAAATCTAAATTTATTGATTGTCTTTACCTTGCTAGAGGCATCCATAAAAATCAGTATGGCAGGCGTATGCAAAACAAAATTTATGGCAGAAAGTTCAAATGGATTACAGGAGTGAAATGGCATACAGCTTATTTGGGATTAGTCGACTCTTTGACTAGCGTTTTGTCATTAAGAGATAACTTAAGCTTAAGAGATGCGGATCAAGAAGTTAAATTAGCAATTGAAAGATTATTGGCTCTGGATAATTCAACTGTTACTTTGAATTTATTTTTTAAAGTTAAGTATGAGGAATTGATAGCAAAAAAAAATCTTTTTTATTTGGTTAGTAAATTGTATCGAAAAATTAAGTTTTTTCATATTTTTAAGCAAACGAATTTTTCTCAAAAAAGCTTGTTTTCATCTAACTCAATATATTCTAAGGATGTTTCCTTTATAATAAATTCATGTAAAAGATGAATTACATATAAATTTTTCTTCAGTGTTTTTTAGAGTTAAATCTAATCTAATTCATAAGAATTTTCATTTATTAATTTAACTTGCTATTTCGGAGAGATTTGTGATTATAACTAAAACTCCATTTCGAATTTCTTTTTTTGGTGGTGGTACAGATCATCCTGCATGGTTCAAAGAAAATGGAGGAAAAGTACTTTCAACCACTTTTGATAAATATTGTTATATAAGTATCAGATATTTGCCGCCATTCTTTGATCATAAATATAGGATTGTTTATTCATTAATTGAAAGTGTTAGTAAGCTTAGAGATATTAAACACCCTGCTGTTAGGGAGGTTCTAAAGTATTTAAAGTCTACAGCTGGCTTAGAAATACATCATGATGGCGACCTTCCCGCAAGATCTGGTCTTGGATCAAGTTCGGCTTTTACAGTTGGTTTATTGAATGCGATGAACGCACTAGAAGGGAAGTTTATTTCATCTGAAAATTTAGCCAAAACTGCTATTCATATTGAACAAAATTTAATTAAAGAATGTGTGGGCTCCCAGGATCAAATTGCTGCCTCCTTTGGTGGATTTAATCATATAGATTTTTATAGTGATGAAACTTTTTTGGTCGAACCTATATCAATACTTCAGAAAAGAAAAATAAATCTTAATGATAACTTGATGTTATTTTTTACAGGGCTCTCACGATTTTCATCAGATGTTGCTGAAAGCCAAATATCAAATATGAGTAATTGCTCATCTCAAATGAATGAATTACAATCTATGGTTGATGATGGTATTAGAATTCTAATAAATACCAATACTCCAATAGAGGAATTTGGTATGCTTTTAAATAGTGCATGGCAAATTAAAAAAAGCTTATCCACTATGATTTCAAATACTAAGATAGATAATTTATATGAAACTGCAATAAAAGCAGGCGCTATTGGAGGAAAAGTACTTGGTGCAGGCGGTGGAGGTTTTGTCTTGTTTTATGTTAAACCAGAAAATCAAGTTAAGGTGAAAGAGGCTTTATCAGGCTTAACATATGTGCCTTTTAAATTTGAAAATACAGGTTCTACAGTTGTTGTTTATCAGCCAAATGGATTTTAATTTTTTTTATGAATTTTGATTCAAAAATTTATATAGCTGGCCATAAAGGTCTTATTGGTTCTGCGTTTGTAAGATTTTTTGAGAAAAATGGTTTCACAAACATTATTTTTGAAGATAGGGATAAGCTTGACTTATGTTCGAAAACTGATACTTTTGAGTTTTTTCAAAGAACTCAGCCTGAGATTGTGATCTTAGCAGCTGGTAAAGTGGGTGGTATAATTTCAAATAGAGACTGCCCTGCAGATTTTATTAGCGAAAATCTTTCTATTCAGTTAAATGTTTTCAATGCATCACTTAAATATAAAGTTAAAAAGTTAATATTTTTTGGATCCTCTTGTATGTACCCTAAAATTTCTTCACAGCCAATGAGAGAAAATCTTATTGGAAGTGGTCTGCCAGAAGAAACAAGTATTGGTTATGCGACTGCTAAAAATGCAGGAGTTCAAATGTGCCATGCTTTAAATAGGCAATATAATATGACATCCTTTATATCAGTTATCCCAAATAGTGCTTATGGCCCTAATGATAACTTTGATCTTATTAATTCTCATGTAATTGCTGCTTTAATTCATCGATTCCATGAAGCAAAAGTTCTTAATAAACCATCTATTTCTCTCTGGGGTTCAGGAGTTCCAAAACGTGAGTTTGTTTTTGTTGATGATATTGTTTTGGCCTGTATACAAATCTTAAAAACGAAAATTTCTGTGGATATGCTGCCAATTAATATTGGTGTAGGAAAAGATATTTCAATAAAAATGCTTGCAGAAAAAATTAAAAGTATAGTGGGTTATTCAGGTGAAGTTAAATGGGACTTGACTAAACCAGATGGTGCGCCAAGAAAATTACTCGATAGTTCAAGGATTCGTTCAATTGGATGGAGGTCAATAACTGATATTGATGCAGGTTTAAAATTAACTTATGAATGGTTTTTAAAAAACATAGCAAAATAAAAAATATTATAAGGAAAGATTAAATTAAATTACTATATTGTCCTAGCTAGGATATATAATATGCAACATTAATATTTATTGACTTTAAATGACTACTATTAAGTCTGATTTTATAAAAAGTAGAGAAGAGTTTTTTAATAAGATTGTAGAAAAATTTCCTCATGATAAATTATCAAATCTTATTGTTTCCCATAAGATTGATGAAACAATTTTTGAAAAATTCTCAATTGAAGTTAAAAATTTTTACCATCTAAGCAAAAAATTTAATTTTCAAAATATGACACCAAATGGAAGATTGGTGCCAAAAAAAGAAACTGATTCGGCATATAATAATATTTTAATATATTATCGTGAAATACTACATTCAATGGGTTTGTCAAATGAAATAAGTCATTATATAATCCCAGTAATAAGATATAAAGGCGAAAATTTAAATACTTTGGCACTTAACAGTCCTACTCGAACTGAGTTAGCACATAGTGACTATTGGGGTGGATGGGGTGAGAATACCTTGTTAATTAATATACCAATTTCTGGAGATACTAAAAATAATAAAGTTGTCTATTACGACTTACCAAATGATGCTGGAGTTGATTTTATGGAAAGAAGGAGTAGTCATGAAGGAGAAAAATATGTGAATAGATGTAAAAAATTACAACTCCATTATGAGGTTGGTAATATGTATATTTGTGATATTTCAGTTATTCATGGAACTTCTAGAGCAGTAAACTCAAAAGGGAGGTTAAGTTTAGATATTCCTGTGGCATTCAAATACCATAAAACTTTACAAAATAATTTTTTAACTTCTGGCGCTATCTCAGCTCAAGAAATACAATCTTTGGGTAAGGATTTTAAATTATCATGGCCATCAAAAATGGGACAAATTAATGGTTATGAATTTCACAAAATAACCAAATAATATTGATAGTAAATTTATATACATCTTAGATTTTTAATTCAAATAGAGTATTATTTATAATTAATAAATTTCTGATTTACTCTAACTAACATTTTAATGATTGATATACTTTTTGTTCACTCTAACGCCTCTATTAAAATTTATCAAGGTCTTGCAGAAAGTCACGCTGCTATTGAGCCTCCTATTTGGGCAGCAATGCTTGCAAATTCATCTAGAAGTCAAGGATATGATGCGCAAATACTTGATGCTGAAGCTGAGCGTATTGACTATATTGAGACTGCCAAACGAATTGGTGATTTCAAGGCAAGAATTGTTTGTTTTGTTGTATATGGACAGCAACCAAGCGCTTCTTCACAAAACATGGAGGGCGCCTGCCTAACTGCATCTGAATTTAAAAATGCAAATCCTGAGTCTTTTGTAGTTTTTGTAGGGGCACATGTCGCTGCACTTCCATCTGAAACAATGAATTTACATAGTTTTATTGATGCTGTTTGTCAAAATGAGGGTGTTTACACTTTAAGAGACCTATTAGCAGTAACTAATCTAAAAGATGAATTTATTCTTGCAAGAGTCAAAGGTCTGGTTTTTCGTAACTTTCAAAAACAAGTTATTATTAATGATCCTTCACCTATTGTTCCATCTAGTAAATTAGAGCATGACTTGCCTGGAATGGCGTGGGACTTACTTCCTCCTCTTAGTAAATATAGAACTGCTGGTTGGCATTCTTGGAGTAATAATAGTGAGAAAGAGCCTTTTGCTGCTCTTTATACTAGTCTTGGCTGTCCATACCGCTGTTCGTTTTGCATGATAAACATTATTAATCGTACAGATCAAGGTTCGAATATTTCAGCAGCAGATAGTAATAAGTTTAGGCATTGGAGCCCAGAGTTTATTATTAATCAGTTTGATTATTTTGCAGCCCAAGGTGTTAAGAATATTAAAATTGCCGATGAGCTTTTTGTTTTAAAGCCTCGTCATTTTATGAAAATATGTGAAATGATAAAAGAACGTGGCTATGATTTTAATATTTGGGCATACTCTCGTGTTGATACATGTAAACCTGAATATTTAGATGCTTTATATTCTGCAGGTGTTCGTTGGCTGGGTTTAGGTATCGAAAATCCAGATGAAGTATTAAGAAAAGAGGCACATAAGGACGGTTTTGTAGACGTAAAGATAAAAGATGTTATTTCAAGGATTGAAAGTACGGGAATTGGTGTTGGCGCTAATTATATATTTGGTTTGCCAAATGATACTTTGCAAACTATGCAAAATACCTTAGATTTTGCAATGGAAAATTCAACTGATATGGCAAACTTTTATTCTGCAATGGCTTATCCTGGAAGTCCTCTTTATCTGGAGGCAAAAAGAGGCGGAATTGAGCTCCCTAGTAATTACACTGGATATAGTCAACACTCCTATGACTCTCTGAATATGAGCAATGATAACTTATCTGCTGCGCAGATTCTGGAATTTAGAGATATGGCCTGGAGCAAATACCATACAAATCCTAAGTATGTTAATCAATTAGAAAAAAAGTTTGGTATAGCAGCTAAAAAAGAATTGGAAAAAACAACCACAGTAACTTTAAAAAGAAAATTATTGGGCGATTAAAACTTTCTGTAAATAGTTAGTAGAAATAGTATTTTTTCAATGTTAAATTAATAAATGGACTATATATGAGAGTTGCAGACTACATTACTGAGTTTTTATTTAAAAATGGTATTAAAACTTCTTTTATGCTATCTGGAACTGGATCTGTTTTTCTTGACGATGCCTTTGCTAATTATGATGGAATGAGTTATGTAAGTGCTCGCCACGAGTCTGCAGCTGTAATGATGGCAGTGGGCTATTATAAGTCTAGTCAGAAGCCTGGAGTAGCTCTTGTTACTACTGGGCCAGGAGGGGCAAATGCTGTAGGCGGGGTTGTCGAGGCGTGGGTAGACTCTGTTCCTGTGATTATAATATCTGGACAAGTTGAGTCAAAATTTTTAAATAAAAAATTACGCTATTTTGGGGCCCAAGGATTAAATATTTTACCAATTATTGAACCAATTACTAAATATTCAAAAACGATAATTGATCCCTATTCAATTCAGTATTATTTAGAAAAGGCTTTATATTTTTCTCTTGAAGGAAGGCCCGGACCTGTTTGGCTCGATATACCTTTTGATGTTCAGTCAGCAATAATTTCTGACCCTAGTAAAATGAGAATGTTTGAACCACCCAAGATAATAGAGCCTTCGATTGATGAAACTAATTCTCAAGTAGATTTAATAATTGAGAAAATTATTAATGCTAAAAAACCTCTTTTCATTCTTGGTCAGGGTATAAGACAAGGAGATGCAATTGAAGAATTTAAGAAAATTATTGAAATTTTTGATGCGCCTTTCTTAATTTCAAGATTGGCAATTGATATTTTTAAAGCCTCATATAGAAATAATTTAGGTTTAGCTGGTATGAAGGGCTCTCGTTATAATCAAAAAATAATGGATGAATCTGATTTAGTATTAAGTTTAGGTTGCAGTATGAATGTTGCTTTTACTAATGAATCTGAAGTACTTTTTCCTAATGCTGAGGTGATTATGATTAATAATGATCATAATGAATTTGAGAAGCCTGGTTTAAATCTTGATATGAGAGTTTTATCAGATGTCAAAGAAATACTAGATAAAATGCTATTGAAGACCCATGGTAAAAATTTTAAAAAGTTTACATCTTGGACAGAGTATTGTTTGACATTAAAGAAAGACTATCCTATATTAAGTGCTAATGTAGCAAAAAATCCAATTAACTCTTACTTTCTCGTAAGTAGGTTGTCAGCTCTTTCTAATAACAAACAACATTTTGTAAGTGATGCGGGCTCTTCTTATTATGTTACTGGACAGGCTCTTAATTATGATTTTGGCCAAAAAGATATTACATCAGGTGCTTTTGCAACAATGGGAGTAGCGATCCCTATGGCTATTGGAGCTAGTTGTTATGATAAGGATGCACAAGTAATTGTTGTTACAGGCGATGGGTCTTTGGAGCTCAATATTCAAGAGTTAAAAACAGTCTCTCAGAATAACTTAAATATCAAAATTTTTGTTATTAATAATGGTGGTTATGCTTCAATAAGAGAGTCTCAAGATGAGCATAGTGATGGAAGATACACAGAAGGCGAAGATATTTTAGATTTTTCTAAAGTAGCTCAAGCTTTTGAAATGAATTATGAAATTATTGATGATCATATGTCTATTGACGATCAAATAATTAATATTACAAGTAACTCTAATCCAACCCTAATAGAGGTAGTTTGCGAAAGAGAGCAGAAAATTTTTGGTCCTGAGGCCATATAGATTGTATTTATTTAATTTTAAGGAAAATAAGTACTTATGAGATCACCAACACTTGGAAAAATTGATAATTTACCTGAAATATTTGGTCAAAAATTTGCTTTAGATCTCTTTACCCGAGGAAATTTTTCCAGACAATTTGAGCTACAAGTTAAAGAAAAAGCCAATCAAGGTCTGATACATGGTCCCATATATCTCTCTATAGGAACTGAATTTAACTCTGCTGCGCTTTCTCTATCATTAGAAAACCCCCTTATTTTTGGGCAACATAGAGGCCATTCTTTGTATTTAAGCTTTGGAGGCAGCCCTGATCCATTAAGGGATGAATTATTGGGTCTGAGTACTGGGTGCTCTTATGGTGTTGGGGGGTCTTGTTGCATACAATGCAAGGAAATCAATATGTTTGGCCATAGTGGGTTACTTGGTGAACAAGTTCCTCTAGCTGTTGGAGCTTGTTTTGCAAAAAAACAATTAACACTAACTATTTTTGGAGATGCGGCAATTGAAGAAGATTATGTTGCTCCAGCCTTAGGATGGGCAGTAACACAAGACCTACCAATTATTTTTATTTGTGAAGATAATGATCTATCAGTACTTACAAAAACAGAGGACAGGAGAAGCTGGAAGGCGGTAGATTTAGCAAATTCACTTAATATGTATGCAGTTGATATAGCTGATGATCCTTGGCTTATTGCTCACCATGTTAAGAAAATTTGTGAAAGTGGAAAGCCTGGATTTATTAATATTCGAACAGTAAGAGGTATATGGCATGCAGGTACTGGAGTTGATAACGACTTAGAATGGAATAGGTATGAATTGGTTGAAAAAGAAATTGAAGCAATGGATTTATCCCAAGAAATGATAGAAATTAATCTTAAAAATAAAGAAAGAGTTGACCTTATATGGCAAAAACTACAGCAGAAGTAATTAGAGAAATTACTAGCAACCATCTCCTTAATAATAATGGCCTTATGTTTGGCCAGTCATTGAAAGGCGCTGGTTGGTTAGGTGGAACTATTCCTGATTGTAAAGGTTTGGTCGACTTGCCTATTACTGATATTGCTGGTCCAGGCTTTGCAGTTGGCGCAGCTTTAATGAATATTCGCCCAATTTTTTTAGTACGTTACCAGGGTTTTTTATGGCTAAATGCAAGTCCTTTAATCAATTATGCTGCTAAATCAATTAGTATTTGGAATCGACCATGTCCTTTGTTCATTAGAGCAGTTGGAATGGAGGGTGATGGAATCGGGCCAGTAGCTTCAGGCTGTCTTCATAGTATATTTATGCACCCCCCAGGAATGAAAGTTGTAGCACCTATGACGCCAGGTGAATATCAGGATGTTTGGGATGATTTTTATTCAAATGAAGACCCAGTATTTGTCAGTGAGCATAGAAGTAGCTACCCTATTTCAAAGGAAATGCCAGATATTATTAATCAAAAATCAAAAATTACAATTATGGCAATTTCTGCAGCGCGTATAAATGCATTAGAGGCTATTGATGAGCTGGTTAAAGATGGTGTAGATTGTGATATATTTCACATAGTAAATTTAAAGCCATTTAAAACCTCTGACCAATTATTGCTCTCTTTGAATTCAACAAAATTAGGCATAGTTATAGATACTGATTTTGAAACATGTGGAGCTTCACAATCTATAGCGTATGATTTGATGTTGAAAACTGGTGCCAAAATTTATGGCTATGGTTTGGCGGATAAGGTTAGTGGAGTTTCTATAGAGACACAGAATCTGACACCATCTAAATTAGAAATAAAAGATAAAATAAAGTTAATTTTAGACCAGAATGATTATTAATTATTAAAGGCATGTATTTAATTCAATGAATAATTTAGATTTTTCAACTAGAGGTCAATCTTTAATAGGGCAAAAAATGTTTTCTATTTTGGATCAAGCAAATGAATATGAGAAAAAAGGCAGATTAATTAAACATCTTGAGCTTGGTGAGCCAGATCAGTATGCTCCAGGTAGAATTATAAATAAAACTATTGTCTCTCTTTTAGAACATAAAGTTGGTTATGCGCCTTCCGGTGGACTAAATTCATTAAGAGAGGGGGTTGCTAAGTATTATTCAAAAAAAATGAACAAAAGCTTTTTTGAGAATAATGTGGCAATCAGTCCAGCAAATATGCTTATATACCAGTTGCTTGAAATATGTAGCAATAGTGGAGATGGAGTGTGTATTTTTACTCCAGGATTCCCAACATATTTTGCAGCCTCAAAGTATATTAATTTAAAAATTAATGAGGTTGAGCTTGACTCTTCTGATGGCTTCCAACTTAAACATAGCCATATAGACTTAGCAATATCAAAAAATCCAAAAGTCATAATGGTTAATTCTGGAAATAATCCAACTGGAGCGGTTTATGACAAAAATGTGCTTGAGTATTTGGTAAAAAAATCATCTCAAAATAATATATGGTTGATCAGTGATGAGACTTATGGCATGCTTAGTTTTAATAAAAATTACTTTAGTTTGTTAGAGTTAAATTATGAAAAAATTATTGTTCTTTCATCTTTTTCAAAAGTTTTTTCAGTTCCTGGCTTCCGAGTGGGATATGTAATTGCAGATTCTAGAGTTATTGATAAGGTTGTTTTATCTTCATCTACCTTGTATTCCTGCCTTCCTATTTTTGTGCAAGAGGGTATCAAAGAAGGGCTCAACATCTTAGATGAATTTACAAAAAAAAGACGTTCAGATTATAAACAACTAAGTTCTGATTGTATTGATATCCTCTCTAAAGATAATAGAATTACTTGTACAGTACCTGATTCAGGCTTTTATTTGTTTATAGATATTAGAAAGCTTGGCCTTGATGACTTTACATTTTGTTCAAAACTCCTTGAGGATTATGGAACCGCTTTAACTCCAGGTAGTAGTTTTGGTAAGCCGGGTTTTGTTAGAGCTTGCTTCTGTAAAGATCTTGGTATTGTTAAAGATGGTCTAGAGGATTTGGTAGCATTTTCAAAAACTTTAAATTAACTTAGTAGTTTATTTTCATTTTTAGTAATATTTTCTATATGATTAAACTAATTAATTTTTTAAGTTCTAATAAAATATAAGCTTTAATCTTATTTCCCTAAGGTAAACATGAAATATCCATTGATGCGTAATAATATATTACGCGAAGATTTAGATGCTGTAATTCAACACTTGCAGCAAGATGATCCAATTCTTACAAATGGGCCATATGTTAGAGCTTTTGAGGAAGAGTGGTCTAAATGGTTGGGTGTAAAGTATAGTGTTTTTGTTAATTCTGGTTCTTCAGCTAATTTATTAACCATGGCAATTCTAAAGATTCGACACCCTAATGGTGGAGAGGTTATTGTCCCTTCTCTTACTTGGATTTCTGATATTTCATCTGTTCTGCAAAATGGCTTTACACCA
>Ga0075447_10001049_pt1 | contig 13225 bp, 10 predicted proteins | sample CoawatmetaG10DNA_FD_72352 | JGI IMG/M metagenome (GOLD analysis project Ga0075447, IMG submission 72352) | Marine microbial communities from the West Antarctic Peninsula - Coastal water metaG104-DNA | ecosystem: Environmental > Aquatic > Marine > Coastal | place: Atlantic Ocean: West Antarctic...
AATGTAAACCTATCACCAAATTTATAAGATTTTTTAGAGGTAGTTCCCAAAATATCTTTTAAATACTTAGGATGCATTCCAAAACCAGGTCTTACACTTCGAATATTCTCTTCGGTAAATACTTCTCCTTTCTTAATAGCTTTAGCAACATATAGACTTCTACTGTGTTGTCTAGATTTTTTCTTTTTTTCAGTCATACTATAATCAACTTTTCCTTTGAGTTTTTCCACATCTCTAACGACTTTTATCATGTCACCAAACTCTTGCATATCCATAGAAAAGTCAGCATCAACACCACCAATGGATTTATCTAAAATAAAATGCTTTTCGATAATCTTTGCACCTAATGCTGCAGCTACTGCTGGCGCAGTTGACCCAATTGTATGATCAGAAAAGCCACTAACTACGTTAAAGGTCTCAGATAAACTAGGAATAGACATCAAATTTGCTTCTTCTAATGCTGCTGGATAGGCTGAAGTACATTTAAGTAATGCTATATTATTGTTTCCCTCACTTCTACAAATATTTACTGCATCTTTAATTTCATTAAAAGTAGCAATTCCTGTTGAAATAATAATAGGCTTACCTTTTGAAGCTGCATATTTAATGAGCTCATAGTCAGTAATTTCAAATGAAGCTATTTTATAAGCAGAGGGGTTAAATTGCTCTAGAAAGTCAACTGCAGTTTTATCGAACGGACTTGAAAATATATCTATTTTTATCTTTCGTGCATACTCAAAAAGCTCTTTATGCCAATCCCACGGTGTAGAAGCTTCTCGATATAAATCATGGAGATATCTGCCATCCCAAAGTGTACCATGGTTAATCATAAAATCTTCTTTTTTACAATCAAGAGTAATTGTGTCGGCTGTATAAGTTTGCAGTTTAATACAATCAGCTCCAATTTCTTTTGCAGCTTTTATTGAATTTAATGCATTTTGCAATTTGCCATTATGGTTAGCACTAAGTTCTGCAATTATGTAAATTCCATCTTTCTCTAAATCAAAAGCACCTATTTTCATTTTTTTCCTATATATTATTTTAAGAACACAAAAATTTAATTTTCTTCAATCAAGCAGTTGGTAGACAAAAGTCTCATTTTAAAACATTAAGTTTCTAGTTAAGAATATTTTACGTTCTATTAAATCAATAATATAGTAATTCACCTCAAACCTTGAAACCTTACTTATTAAATATTGATCTCTTATCTGTTCATTCCTTACCTCTCTTTCATGTTTTCTCTTTAAGACTGGAATAATGATGAAGAGAGCCAGTTAAGCTCAATATGAGTCTTTATTCTCCTCTAATTCAATCATCTTGATATCTTTCGATAACCCCTCCCCTTTATTATCAGAAAGATGTGAAATAAGAACATAAATGACCAGTTGTGGTTTAGTGTGTTCTTTTTGATAGATGAGTTGTTGGATTAGAATTCCATTATGAACTCTAGAAAGGGATAACGTTTTTTTCTAGGGTACAATACAAATTCATTCCGCAACAGTTTTATATTTGGCACTTTTAGTATCTTAATTACTGTGTTATTTGATTAATATGAGTGTCTATAAAAGCAGAGTAAAGCGTCTGGTATAACATCACTATAAAAATTAATAAAAAAGGTAGTAATAAATGATTAAAAAATGTCTTTTCCCTGCGGCTGGTTATGGAACCCGTTTTTTACCTGCTACCAAAGCAGTGCCCAAAGAAATGCTCCCAATACTCACTAAACCTTTAATGCAATATGGGGTGGAAGAGGCTTTGTCTGCCGGCATTTCTAACATGGCTATTGTCACTGGAAGAGGTAAAAGAGCAATTGAAGATCACTTTGATAACGCGTATGAACTGGAATTACAATTAAGTGACACTTCAAAAGAGCACTACCTAAAAGAAGTGAAGGACATAATTAAGAAATCTACATTTACCTATGTTCGTCAGAAACAGAGGCTAGGATTGGGTCACGCTATCCTCACCGGTAAGCCTCTTATTGGAGATGAGCCTTTTGCTGTAATTTTGGCAGATGATCTATGTGACTGTGAGGAAGATGGCGTGATTTCACAAATGATAGAAATCTATAATCACTATCATTGCTCTGTGGTAGCTATAGAAGAAGTGCCAATGAATCAAACCCACAAATATGGAATTATTGCAGGCAATCTCGTCGATAATTCAAATGACATTTATCAAGTTACTGATATGATAGAGAAGCCTGAAGAGGATAGTGCGCCAAGTAATATGGCAATCATTGGCCGCTACATCCTAACGCCCGATATTTTTGATATTCTCAAAAATATTAAACCTGACAAGAATGGTGAAATTCAAATTACTGATGCTCTCCTTGTTCAATCTAAACAGGCTAAAGTTATGGCATATAAGTTTAAAGGAAGGCGTTTTGATTGTGGAGGCGTTAAAGGCTACTTAGAGGCGACTAATTATTTTGCTAATAAGCTTTGTATTAACATTTAATATAGCTATATAAAATATTATTTTGTGTCTGCTGTAATTACATCAACATTATCTGATCCATTATTTTGTGAATTAAAAAGTGGTACAAGTTTCTTAATTAACTGATAAAGTTTTTTAATATCATCACTATCCTGAATATTTTTTGAAGCTTCTTCGATTTCAGTTAGCATTGGCTCTAATTCATTCCAATCTATCATCCCCTCTTCGGCGCGCCTAATTAATTTGTTCTTAGTCAAACCAAAACGGCCATCAACTAAAAGCTCTTCATAAAGCTTTTCACCCGGCCTTAAGCCAGTATATTGAATTTCTATATCACCTTTTGGATTATTTTTATCAAGTACAACTAAGCCACTTAATTGAATCATTTTTACTGCTAAATCATAAATTCGAATAGGCTCTCCCATGTCCAACACAAATACCTCTCCTCCCTCAGACATCGCACCTGACTGGATTACTAATTCTACTGCCTCTGGTATAGTCATAAAATAACGCATTACATTAGAATGAGTAACGGTTACTGGCCCTCCAGATTTAATCTGCTTTTTAAACAATGGTATTACTGAACCACTTGAGTCGAGCACATTACCAAAACGTACCATTGTAAAACAGGTGTCGTGGTGACCTCTATCAAGAGCCTGTAAAACCAATTCGGCAATACGCTTACTCGCCCCCATAACGTTGGTTGGCCTCACTGCTTTGTCAGTTGAAACTAACACAAAAGTTTCAACATTTGCAGCAATTGCAGCCTTGGCAGCTACCATTGTGCCTATCGAATTATTGAGTATTCCTTGCGATGGATTGAATTCAACTAGTGGAACATGTTTATAAGCAGCAGCATGATATATTGTTTGTACGGCATAATAATTATAAATATATTCTATTCTTTCTCTGTCTCCAACTGAACCTAAAATTGGTACTATTTCTACATTGGGGATATCAATATTTAATAGCTCTTGATTTATTAAATAAAGAGAAGGTTCACTGATATCAAAAAGAACTATTGTTTTAGGCTTCAGAGATACTATCTGCCTACAAAGCTCTGAGCCTATTGAACCGCCAGCACCACTCACCAAAACTACTCTATTAGTAATATTTGTTTTTAAAAGGCTGGTGTTCGGCTTAACTGGCTCTCTACCCAATAAATCTCTTAAATCAATCTCTAATAAATCATTAATACTAACCTTTCCCTGTGCTAGCTCTGTCAAACTTGGTAGCGAGCGAACTACTACTGGAAAGGGCTCTAAACCGCTAATAATTTCACTACGACGAGAACGTGTTATTGAAGGTATAGCGAGTAACACTTCTTTAATTTTATGTTTCTCAATTAAACCTGTTGTATCGTCCTCATTAAATACCACTAGACCATTAACAGATTTATGATAAAGTTCAACAGAGTTGTCGACAAACGCTACTGGTTTATATTCCTTTGAATGATACAAAGCAGTACATAACTCTCTACCCGCTGAACCAGCACCATATATCAGCACATTCTTCTTTTTTAATAAACCATTATTTACATTTGATTCTGATAAAAGCCAGCGAATAAAAAAGCGCGAGCCGCCAATAGTCATTAACACTACAGTCCAATTAATCAAAATAACAGAACGTGGAATACCGTCGCTAACGGTCATAAAAACGATCAAAGCCCATAAAACTGCATACAAAGTAGCTGCTTGATTAATATGCCATAGTGCTTTAAAGCCAACGTAGCGAATCACCTCACGATAAAGTCCAAAGATAGTAAAAATTGGTAATGCCAATATTGGTGAAACCATAATTATCAGCAGCAAATTATTATTCCCAGTTGGGTAATAAAAATAACCCAAGCGAAGGGAAAATGCAATAAATATACTAGCGATAACAGCACTACCATCAAACAATAGCATTAATGTTTGTTTTTTTCTTCTAGAAAGATTGATCAGAGCTTGAATCATGCCTTACATTATAGTTGACAATAATTTATTGTTACAAGATTATATTAGATGCTTATGGCAAAGATAAAAAATGTCTTCATTCTCTTGAAATTACTAGAAATAACTCAAAGAATTAAACCAAAAGAGCCTCCAAAACTAAGCCGACCTAGATCAAATTGAAGAGCTATTGGGTCAATTATTTATAGTTGACGCCGCCCTTGAACTATTAGGTAAGAATATCAAACTAGAGAAAATAACCTTAGAGGATGTTGGAAATTAGAAACTAACAGAATGAGATATCTTTAAAACTGGAACGACCAAAATTGGCTTATTGTTAATAACTATCATATTTAGCCAAAGCCACTTTCGTTAAAACATCACATGTTTTTTGCATTTCTTCCTTAGTTAAAGTTGGATGAACTAAAAACATTAAACTCGTTTCTCCCAACTCTTTAGCAACTGGAAGTCTTTCTTTAGGCATAAATCCATTATTGTCAAATGCCTTTTCTAAATAAACTTCTGAACATGATCCAGAATAGCAAGGCACACCTTTTTTATTGATTTCCATAATAATTTTGTCACGAAGATCAACACCACCTTTGACAAAAATATAGCACTTATAAGCTGCATGTTCTATATGATCAGGAATAGCAGGCACTCTCAATCCCTTACATTGTTTAGCAGCGCTCCAAATACTGTTAGCATTATTTAAACGTTTTTCATGCCAATCTGGCATTCTTTTTAACTGAATCCTACCAATTACAGCTTGCATTTCAGTCATGCGCCAGTTGGTGCCAAACGATTCGTGCAGCCATCTAAATCCCTTAGGATGCTCTCGCTCATAAACGGCCTCATAGCCCTTACCATGGTCTTTATAAGCCCACATCTTTCGCCATAAAGATTCATCATTAGTAGTTACCATACCGCCTTCGCCACCAGTGGTCATTATTTTATCTTGACAAAAACTCCAACAACCGATATGTCCAATTGACCCAACAGACTTACCTTTGTATTTTGCCCCATGTGCTTGAGCACAATCCTCAATTACATACAAATCATACTCATTAGCAATAGCCATTATTTCATCCATATCACATGGCCACCCAGCCAAATGAACACAAATAATTGCTTTAGTTCTAGACGTTATTTTTTCCCTTACACTCTTAGGAGAAATATTTTGTGACTCTTTGGATATATCAGCAAAGATAGGAGTGGCGCCTACTAACGCTATTGAAGAGATGGATGCAATGAAAGTTCTAGATGTTACAATAACTTCATCTCCAAAAGAAATTTTTAGAGCTCTTAATGCAGCTTCTAATGCAACTGATCCATTCATTAATGCTACTGCATAATTAACTGAACACCAATTAGCAAATTCTCTCTCAAAATTCTTAGATTCACTTCCAGTCCAATAATTAACTTTGTTGGATAACAAAGTATCACGAACGGAATTAACCTCCTCTTCCGTAAATAACGGCCAAGAAGTGAAATTAGTATTCAACATGGAGTTAACGCCTTATTTTTCATTAGTAGCATTCCCTCTTTAAGATTAATTTCTGCTTCAAAACTAAAGCTTTTTTTTGCTAATTTTGAGTCTAAATCAAAACGCGTAAAGGTGGCATTATTTTTGTTATCATCAACAATAACTATACTTCCACCATCTGAAATAGATACTGCAGTCTCAGCAATCTCTAAAATAGTGTTTCCAACTCTTGAAGAAATGTTAAAAATGCCCCAGGATTCATTTTTATATGCACTAAAAGCTGCAGTAGCAACATCATAAGCATGAATTAGATTAATTCTATTTTTATGCCCTGTAATTCGTATGTCGCTATTAGAGGATGCCATATCTATATAATTCTGAACAAGTTTCTCAGAAGGAAGACCATATCCATAGATTGAAGAAGGCCTTAAAATAATACATTTTAATCCTTCTGCAGATAAATGGCCAAATATGCTTTCTGCAAGAAGTTTAGAATATCCATAAAAACCTCCAAAGCCATTAACCACTTTAGGATCTGTTTCTATAATTCTAGATGCATGAGAGTTTTTATAAACTACTGCACCAGACAGAAATACAATTGGGATATTTCTTAATTTTGCCCATTCAGCTAAATTCAAGCATGAACGAATATTTGCGTCAAAAATCTGTTGGGTTTGTCGATTATCATTCTTAGAATCATTATATGGCAAATGAGCACCAAAGTGAAAAATCACCAACACTGATCCAAAAATATGGTCCAGATCATCAAAACTTTTCCATTCTGTTAAATCCCACTCCTGTCTGGTTACTGCTTTAACAGGAATCCCTTTACTTTTAAGCAAGCTCACCATATGACTACCTGTCATGCCATTAGCACCAGTTACTGCGATTTCATTCATGAAAAAAGCTTTAATTGTTCAACTACACATGGCTCTATTGTACGGCTTGCAGAAAGTTTGCTTAATAAACTTTTTTTCACAACAACCTCCGACCAATATCTCAATATAATTGAATTGTAATCAATATCAATGACCCCTTCAAGTCCAACGCTTCTTTTTAGATAAAATTCAACAGGGTTAAAGCCAATTTGCGCACAAAATGGCGTTGTACCAGAAAATCTACTGTTAATTTCAAAAATTTTCGGCTCTCCATGTGCATCTAAACGTAGCTGAAAATTACAACCTCCATCAATTTCTAATTTAGACGCAACATCTAAAACATACTGCTCAATTTTTTTCGATTCAACCGGCTCTGCTCTATATGTATCACCTGATCTCAAAATTCTTTTTAGCACTAATACTGGAGACAGCTCATTGCCAATTTTTACCACTGTGCAGGTGTACTCTGTATCTTCATTGCCTACATATTCTTGTATGACAATATTATTACTATCTTCAAGGTAAGGCATTAACTCATCTAAATTATTCACCTTATAAACACCTATCGATCCGCATCCGACTGATGGCTTTACTATAGCAGGATAAACAATACTCTTTATATCAATATCTTTCAAATAATCGGTTTTAGGATAATTGAGGCCATGGCCCTTTAGGAAAGATGACGTTTTATATTTATTATCAGAAATATCAATCACTTCTTTTGATGATATTATCGTATAAACATTAAACTCATCCATTATCAATTGCTTATTTATTGCGCAAAATGTTAATTCAACATCTGTACCTGGTATGTAAAAATCTATAGACTCTTTTTTAAAAATTTTGCTTAAAGATTTTAGATATTCATCAGAGTCACACTTATCAATTAGATACGCTACATCTGCTGAATATAATCCTGCTGCAAGTTCACTCATATCAGCAGCTATAATTTTTATGTCCATATCTTTAATCATTTTTAAGGACTTAATCACTCCTTGGCCAACACCACCACCTGCGCCTGTTACTAAAACATTCATTATTACTTACACCTCCAAATAATCTATTAATTTTTCTTTGGTTTCTTGGCTGAGATTAGTTTGCCGAATTAGGTCGATTGAGTTCTCAAAATTAATTTTTATTTTCTCAAAACTCGCCTTAAGCAATTTGTCGTTTTTTATTTCTAGAAGGACATATCCTAGACCTTTTCCTCTTGGCTGACCGATAGAGCCGGTATTAATAATTAATTGATCTATGTTATTAACATCAGAAGAATATGCATCCATTTCATACAGAGCATTTTTCTTACTGCCAATAAATAACTGCCTGTGAGAATGACCAAATACACCTGAAAAAACGTTCTTTTTACGCAACTCCTGGAACGCTCTATGCGTGTCTTGAGGTTTTTCTATATAACTCCAATCACCATATGGAAAAGGGTTGGCATGAGAAAAATATACGTCTCCAATATGATAGCTATCATGCCATACAAAAACATCTTTCAAGAGCAATGGAGAAATTTTCTTCAACGTCCAATTTACAGACTCTTCAACAAATTTTGGAAGTTTGTAGCTTGACTTCTTGACACTAGATTGAAGATCAAAATAAGATTGATCATGATTTCCTTTAATATAGATTGCAGGATTTTGACTCTTGTATTCGGTCAAAATACTCAAAACCTCAAGCGGTTGACAGCCATAAGTTAAAATATCGCCCAAAAATATTGTAAGATCAATACTCTCATTCTTTAACGCTTTAAGTACCGTTATCAATGCATCGGCATTGGCGTGTATGTCTGAAATTACGGCTATTCTAGTTTTCACTTTTATCGAACCTTGGCATGATATCCATATCTTTAGGCGATATACCATCACGAGCAATTACTTTTTTTACTGTTAACCACAATATTTTTATATCTAACCACGCCGTTCGGTTATCAACGTACCACACATCTAAATCAAACTTTTCATTCCAACTAACTGTATTACGCCCATTAACCTGAGCCCAACCAGTAATCCCTGGTCTAACATCATGGCGCCTAGATTGTTTTTTTGAATATAACGGCAAGTATTCTACTAGCAACGGACGCGGCCCCACTAAACTCATATCACCTTTTAAAACACACCACAAGCTTAGTAATTCATCTGCACTTGTTGACCTTAAAAAATTTCCAAATTTAGTAAGCCTAACTTCATCACTCAATAGAATTCCATCTTTATCGCATTCATTAGTCATTGTCCTGAACTTATATATATTAAATATTTTTCCATTTAAACCAGGTCGCGCCTGTTTAAATACACCCGGCGAACCTATATTAATGAGCACTAAAACTAGAAATAACAACAAAACAGGAGAAAATAGCAACAAAAGAATTGTAACTACAAATATTTCCACAAATCTATTCATTTTTTTGATTATTTATATGCATTTGAAAGAATATTAGAATATGGTCAGTTATATTGCAACAGAAGGAAACACGTACCTGGATTTATAATAACTCGCAATATCTTTGACAAATAGAAAAACTTTCACGCATTTGCTCCTTACTTATTCAATGCTCTTTTCCACAATAAATTAAAAAATCTATGGAAATACAATAAAGGTAATAACAATATGTTCTTCGTTCCATAATGCTCTAACATATGCCCTTTGCTGGGAAACACTCCTCTGAACAATCCACTAAAATCATCATATAAAAGAGAGACAAACAATACATATCCAACTCTACCCCATTTTTTACCATCAGGGTCAAATAAATCTACTTTCTGCAACCAATAAGTTATTAATCGAACTTTCCACTGATTTGGTCTAATATCATCCAGCACCTTCTGAGGTATAGGCGTACTCAAAAGATCATGTGCCAACGCCAATGAAAAAAATACAGCTGTTTGAACCTGTAATTTTCGCGCCATCTCAGTAAATAACCGCCAATCAATCTCTGTAGATCGTACAATTCTATCAACATCTGTATGAAGACGAAAACCAGGGGCCCTTACATAGCTATGCTTAGCGGTATGAAGTGCAACCTGAAGTAAATTATCCTCTGGTGATAAGATTCGAACAGAAGTCCCAACTATTTTGACTGACCTAGCCATTACCTCATTAGTATCTGGCTCTTGATCTGGTCGTATCCACCTACCATCTACTGACCTAACTAGCAACTCAAACCATAAAGACTCTCCACTAGGTAGCTCTTTATAAAAAGCCTGCTCCATTGTATTCCTATCTCCAAAAACATATCCATCATCGATCAATAAAGCCTCTGCAATAGAATACTGTGCCTTATTAATCAAAACATCCATATCCCCCATAGGGCATGAACCATAGTAAGAATATAGTCCACGAGTAATTCCACTATTTTTTAGGGCAACTAATGGAATTTGATGCGTTGCAAGAAGGGCTGCAACATGGTCCAACTCAGCCATGTAACTAGATATTCGATTATTTACTTTCGTGTAACCTTCTGCCCAATGCTCAGGAAGATTTATATCGTCTAGACACAAACTTAAAGAGTGTGCCGCAATAGACTCTATCTTATTGTGTTTACATGCCAAGAATAGGTCTTTATCTCCAACAATACTGTAAAGATCACTAATGGTTTTACAGTCCAAATAATCACAATGTGTCAATACACTGCATAAAAATCTTTCTGTACTGTTAAGTACTAATCCTAACTCATCAGTCATATCAATACTCATTCCATTATTATTCATAGTATTCTAGTACTTTACTATCTCTGTGTTTTTAGAAGACATTTTATACAATTCTAGGGCTAATATTTACTCTAAGCCTATTCTTATAAATAAAGAAACAAATCTTTTTATGCATGTGTGTTTAGCATATTTATCAAATATAAATATTTATACACATCTAGCAATTTAGATGACTCTCAATTCCACTAGTTCTAGATTCATATTTAGTTTGGGTCAAAACTACTTGAATTTATAGGACTTAACTAGTTAACACTCTAATTTATTATTGATAATAAATCTCGATTTAATTTTTCTGTACACACATCGCGCGAAAAATTAGCCACTGCAGATTTTCGAGAGAGTTTTTTTAGTTCGTTTAATCTTTCTGCATTTTTCGACAGATCTTTAATAATAGAAGCTAATTCTTTCGGATTTTTTGGCTCTATAATTACGCCACATCTAGAATTTTGAATAATTTCAGACACATCATTTCTACCCCTACAAATACCAATTACTGCGGAGCCTGCAGCCATATAATAAAACATTTTACTCGGTATCATAAGTCCCTCAGCACCATCATCTAATGCTACTAGAGAAATATCTGCTAAGGCCATAGTATAAGGTAATTTTTCTTCAGGCTGAAGTGGCAACACCTGAAGATTACTCAATTCATTATCCTTCTGAAAATTGACAGCATCTTGCCATTTTTCACCTTCACCAATTAATAAAAATGCAATATTTTTCTCATTTTTTAAGATCTTCGCAGCTTGAAGAATGCTATCAATGTCATGACTAATACCCATATTACCCGAATACAGGACTGTAATTTTGTCTTCCTGGCCAAGTTTTTCACTTAGTGGGTTGTCAATCTTATCAATTGGCTTAATTTTATTAGTATCAGCCCATGGAGGGATAACACCAACCTGGCCTAACTCACTACTTCTAGCGTTAAATTGTCTAGTTAAGTTTTCTGCCATTATATTTCCTATTGTATAAACGGCGATTGACCCATTCCATACCTTTCGATTCATTGATCTCCATAATTTAACAGCAAATGAGTTTTTACTTAATATACCAAAACTGATTAGAGTATCTGGATGAATGTCATATACTAATACTACATAACGAGCCCTTTTAATAAGATTGACAAGTAAAACAAAAAAGCCTAGAAAAGGAGGGTTAGATACAATGAAAATAACTGTACTATCATCGGCTTTCAGCATTTTCCAGAATGCAATTAGAGAGTAACTAATCCAAGAAATCACTCTAAAAAACTTTGATCTTCTATTGTAAGTTGGTGCCTTAGAGATCATTAGTTTACTAGTAGAACTTCCTATTGCTAAAGTATCCGGATGACCTGTTAAAAGTGTACTATTTTTTAGCATTTTTAATGACAAGTCTTCTGCCAATTCTCTAAATAAAGGGCCAGCCATTTGGTTCAAAAAAAGAATTTTATTTGTTCTTGGCATAGATTCTTTAATTAGAAGTTTTTTCTACAAACACTGGCCATTGAATTTTTTCAACTTCTTTCATCCAAATATTAAGACCTTTGTCTTTTCTAATAATACTTTGAATTCTTAATTCAGTTAACCTGACATGTAAATCCTCTATCAAAAAAATAAGTAGCTCCAATTTTGATAGATCAGAATTTATACCATTATTACACCAGCTCCAAGAAGTATCTATTTCTTTCATTATATTCATCACCCTTTCAGACAACCCTTGAGGATACCTGCATTCTGTTGAAAATACTAGAGCATCATAATATACCGATCTCTTGGCAGTATATTCCCAGTCAATTAAGTACAATTCCTGGCTTATATTATCAATTAAAATATTTGCAGGCTGAAAATCCCCATGTGACTGGACCAATGCAATTGAATGTTTGCTGGGTAAATCAATACTGCCTAGCAAATGCCTTAAGACCTTTCGAATTCTATCTTTTTCTTTTTGATCATACACACTGGGTAACTTATAAATAAGATTGTCACAGGACACTTCTAAAGTTTTTAAATAATCGTAAGTGTTAGTATTTTCAAGTGTTTTATTATATAAATTTATCAAATTACTATGGGCTTCAAGTAAAGCTTTATTTTTGATGTTATGATCACTATGCCTGTTAAGCGGAAGTGCACTTATTTGCACCTCTTCATACCACAAACCTTTTGAATCAAAATTTAACAGTTTAGGGATAGGTAAAAATTTATATTCCTCTCTTAAATAAATTTCATTCTGAATAAATTGAGCATTAAACCCTTCTTTTAATATAACTCGACAGCTTGACGCCTTAAGATCAATAATTCGTATTGAATGATTACCTGGAATAATACATAATCCATTAAGATCATTAACCCATGGATTAACTTCAACCCTTATCCTTACAAATAACCATTCCAAATAAGTACGTGTTGCAAGATTTATATAGGTTTCTTGCAAAAAACGTCTTAATGGATTTGGATGATAAGCATACTCAGACACAATAGATTTAAGCTTTGTTCGATCAATACTTTTAGAATAAATAACATTAAGCTTATGATTAGCCAATAAAGAAGTGTTACTGTTAGAACTTCCCTTCCAATTAACAGCGGCATTAACCCCGAATACATCTAACAAATACTTAGCAAAGCTTTGCTCAAATATCTGAGCAAAGTCCTCACGCTTTAACAATAAATCAAGACGCATTGGTACGATTAAATACAGAAAGTACCTTGTCCTTTATGATATTTTCAATAGAACTTCCTGAATCAAGGCCATCAATTTTTACCAAATTTTTACCATTAAAAAACTTTAATACTATATATA
>Ga0075447_10001057_pt1 | contig 13176 bp, 12 predicted proteins | sample CoawatmetaG10DNA_FD_72352 | JGI IMG/M metagenome (GOLD analysis project Ga0075447, IMG submission 72352) | Marine microbial communities from the West Antarctic Peninsula - Coastal water metaG104-DNA | ecosystem: Environmental > Aquatic > Marine > Coastal | place: Atlantic Ocean: West Antarctic...
AGGTCATGCAAAAGTTATTGTTGATATTATTGAAAAACAAGGAAAATATAATATTGTAGGATTTATAAATGAATTTAGTAGTGATAATATAGTTATCCATGGTTATAAAGTTTTAGGCAATGAATTCTCTCTTAAAGACATAATCTCTAGTAATAAAGTTTATGGAGGAATTATTGGAATAGGAGACAACTTCCAAAGATTAAATTGCAGGAATAAAATAATTAAACTTATGCCAAAGTTTAAATTTATTAACTGTATTCATCCACATTCTATTGTAGGTAAAGAAGTTACATTTGGAATTGGTAACGTTGTTATGGCGGGCGCAATCATCAATTCATCTACAATTATCAAAGACCATTGCATTCTAAATACCAATTCATCAATAGATCATGATTCCTTAATATCTGATTTTGTCAGTATTGCTCCAAATGTTGGTATTGGTGGAAATGTAAAAATTGGAAATTACTCATCAATAGGTATTGGAGCAAATATATTTCATAATGTAACCGTTGGAAATAACTGTATTATTGGCGGTGGAAGCCTTGTATGCAATAATACAATAGCTAATTCTGTTTATTATGGCTCTCCATCTAAATTTATAAGAGAGCATAAATTAGGGAAAAATACTTAACTTAACCATCTTAATCATTACTGGGCTTCAATGGCTTAATTTTTAAGATTTAAACTCCCTTAGAGTATTTTTAATTTCGATTACTCATATCTTTCAATAGAAAAAGTTTTACTATTAGATAGTTTTAGCATGCTGTATAAGAATTAATTAGTTTGTCTGGTATAACAATGTCATACAATAATAACAAATTTATAAGGTATAAATAAATGATTAAAAAATGTCTTTTTCCTGCAGCTGGCTATGGTACTAGATTCTTGCCTGCTACAAAAGCAGTCCCAAAGGAGATGCTTCCTATACTTACTAAACCTTTATTACAATATGGTGTTGAAGAAGCATTATCAGCAGGCATTACTAACATGGCTATTGTTACTGGAAGAAGTAAAAGAGCTATAGAAGATCATTTTGATAATGCGTATGAACTTGAATCACAAGTTAGTGGAACTAATAATGAGCAACATCTAAAAGAAATTAATGAAGTAATTATGAAATCTACTTTTACCTACGTACGTCAGAAAAAAATTTTAGGTCTAGGTCATGCAATTCTATCTGGTCAACCTCTTATTGGTGAAGAGCCTTTCGCAGTTATATTAGCAGATGATTTATGTGATTGCGAGAATAATAATGTAATTTTACAAATGATTGAAATATACAAAAAATATCAGTGTTCTGTTGTTGCAATAGTAGATGTCCCATTAAGCCAAACTAATAAATATGGCATTATAGAAGGGAATTTAATCAAAGGTACAAGCGATACCTATCGTGTAAATAATATGGTTGAAAAGCCTGAAAAAGAAAATGCACCAAGTAATATGGCGATTATTGGTCGGTATATACTTACTCCAGATATTTTTAATATTCTTAAAAAAATCAAACCAGGTAAGAGTAGTGAAATACAAATCACTGATGCACTAAACATCCAAGCACATGAAGGAAAAGTAGTTGCCTTTAAATTTAATGGAAAGCGCTTTGATTGTGGAACAGTTGAGGGCTATATTAAGGCTACGAGGTATTACGCAAAAAAACTTGGCATAAAGTAAAGTAAAGGTATATTAACTCGCTTGTGGTTTAAACTCTGGGACAATCTCAATAAGCAACTCTCTAATTTTTCTTAAGTCATCATTTTCTGATGCAGTGTTAAGTTGATCTAAGAGTGGCTTTAAAACCTCCCACTCAATCATCTTTTCTTTTGCCCTCATAATACGTGCATTTTCAGTTTCACTAACATTATTACCAACTAAAAGTTCTTCATAAAGCTTTTCACCAGGCCTTAAACCAGTGAATATAATTTCAATATCTCCTTTAGGGTTAGTTATACTTAATAACTGCAATCCACTCAATTGAATCATTTTTAAGGCTAAATCGTAAATTTTTATGGGTTCTCCCATATCAAGTACAAAAACATCTCCACCTTTTCCCATAGATCCTGCTTGGATAACTAATTCAACTGACTCAGGAATTGTCATAAAATATCTCACCATATTAATATCAGTAACAGTTATCGGACCACCCTCTTTAATTTGTTTTTTAAATAGAGGAATAACTGATCCACTAGAATCAAGAACATTACCAAAACGAACCATTGTTAAGCAGGTAGTGCCATATTTTTTTGAAAGTGCCTGAAGTACTAATTCAGCAACACGCTTTGATGCACCCATAGTACTGGTGGGTCTTACAGCTTTATCAGTTGAAATTAATACAAACGTCTCGACATTTTCATCAATTGCTGCTTTAGCAGCAAGCATAGTTCCAATAGAATTGTTAATGACGCCTTGGGACTGATTAAATTCAACTAAAGGCACATGCTTATAAGCTGCAGCATGGTAAATAGTTTGAACCCCGTAGGAACGAAATATATTTTTCATTCGTAGAGAGTCAGTAATGGAACCAATTACTGGGGTGATTTCAATGTTGCTTAACTTTAGCTTAATTAGTTCTTGCTCAATATGATAAAGTGACGCCTCACTATTTTCAAAAAGAATAATCTGCCTTGGTTTTAAAAAAATTATCTGCCTACATAACTCAGAACCAATTGAACCACCAGCCCCAGTTATTAAAACAACTTTATTGGTAATTTTAATTGTGAGCAATTTCTGATTTGGCCTTGTTGAATCTCTTCCTAACAGGTCAGCAATATCAATCTCTAATAGATCATCTACTCTTACTTTTCCCTCAGCAATATTAGAGACACTTGGTAAGATTTTTACATGAATAGGAAATTGATTTAAAAAATCAATAATTTCTCTTCTACGTAAACGAGTAATTGATGGTAATGCAAGAAAAACTTCACTTACATTAAATTTTTTAATTATTTTTTTACAGTCACTAGGAGCATAAACTTCTAAGCTATTAATAAATTGCCTTTGAATATCGTTAGAATCGTCAATAAAGGCAATTGGCAAATAATTACCAGTTTGGCTAAGTGCAAGAGAAAGTTGACGCCCAGCATTACCCGCACCATAAATTACAACTCTTTTAATATTTACAATCTTATCATCAAGAATAACTGTAATAAACCAACGCGCAAATAATCTAGAAGAGCCAATTAAGACTATTGCTAAAAGCCAGTTTATTAGAATAACTGAGCGAGGAATAGAATCAAAACCAGTTCCATCTGGAGAAAACATAAGGCTTAAGATTCCCCAAAGAAGTGCATATAGGGAAACCGCTTTAGAAATAGTCCAGACCGACTTTAAACCAATAAAACGAACAATAGATTTATATAACCCGAATCTGTAGAATATAGGAATTGCTATCAGTGGTGAACCAAAAATAAAAAGATAAAGTAGGGAATTACTCGGCCAATATGCGTAACCTAACCTAAGGTAAAAAGATGCTAGTAGAACTAAGATTAAAATGAAAGAGTCAAGAAAAATCATCGCTATCTTTTTATTTCTTCTAGAAAGTAAATTGATAAATTTAAACAATCATAGCTCCATTTTTAGCAAAAAAAATTAATCAGAAATTAATTTTTCTTATTATTTGCAATCCTTCTCCAAATCCAAAACCTGACTGCGTACCACGAAATTTTGCAAGAGCATCAATCGCTTCAAGTGACCTTGGGCCAGGAAATTCAGAAATTTGAGATTCATAACATTTTAACGCTTTTATTTTTATATCTATAAAATCAGAAATATCTATAACCCAATTTGGAGTGAAATTAGGCTCGATATGAGGAGCATTCCAATGAGTTTCTGATAATGTTTCATAGGCAGCAACAATTTCGATATTTCTTCCAATTCCGACTGGTCTTGTTGCAACCATAACACTATCAAAAACAAGTCGATGGTCAATGTGCCTATCAGGATATGGGCAGAAAACCATATCAGGAGAAATGTCATTTACTAAATTTGATATCTTACTATTTAATTCATGTATTGGAATATTCCCAATCATGGTAGCAGGAATTTCAAAAAATGAATAATGAGAGACACCTAAAATTTTGAAAGCCTTCTTTGCCTCCAAAACTGTCTTTTTATAATCTTCAATATTATAAATTGGTGGCAAATGTCCAGAAACTATAAGGACATGTACTTCGTGCCCCTGACTAGAAAATTTTGCAATAGTTCCACCTAGACCAAGTGTTTCATCATCAGGATGTGGAGCTACAATAAGAATTTTTTTAACTTTCATTTAATATTAATTAGCAGAGTGGATATCCTACATGATACCTTTAACTCATTCAACAATTCGTGGAGAAGGCATAGGTAAGATAAATTGGCCAAATTCTAATGCATATTTTTGATGAGCTTTCATAATTGGCTCTGCAAAATTCCATGCTAATATTAGAACATAATCAGGCTTCAAATCATAAAGTGCTTTTGATGAATAAATAGGTATATGGGTTATTGGAGTAAACAATCCCTGTTTTAAGGGATTATCATCTACAATAAAATCAAGTATATCTTCATTTAAATCGAAATGCTGCATTAGAGTAGTGGCCTTTGTAGGAGCACCAAAACCTGCAATTGTTTTTCCTTGACTCTTCAAATGATTAACAAGGTTTTTTAGTTCGATTTTTACCACATTTATTTTTTGATTGAATTTATGAAAAGTCTCAACTTTATTAAGGCCAATGTTATTTTCAAGGCTAATTAATTTATTAACAGAATTATCTCTTTTAAGACTACCACCTATTTTTTGAGAAAAAATTCTAATTGACCCTCCTTGGGGCGATATGCGCTCAGCACTAATAACTTGCATTCCAACTCTTTTAAATAACTCCTCAAATGGAGCTAATGTATGAAAATCTAAATGTTCGTGATATATGGTATCAAACCAAGTATTTTGATAAACATCTACTAAATATCCTACTTCTAAAACAAAAATTCCATCGTCTGAAAGTAAATATTGAACCCCTTTTACTATATCAAAAAGATTATCAATATGTGCACATGCATTATGAGATGTGATAAATTTTACTGCACCATATTGTTTTTTCAAATTAACGGCTAAATCATAACTAAAAAAATCCCCAATAGTATTGATACCATTTTTTGTAGCATTTTTTGCAATATCTTGAGCTGGATCAACTCCAAGAACCTTTAAACCAGCATCTTTAAAAAAACGTAAGCATGTTCCATCATTAGAACCAATATCTGCAACTAGATCATCTGAGTGTAAGTCAAAACGATCAATCATTTCTTTAGCATATAACCTCAGATGTTCAACAAATTGAGCTGAAGTAGCTGAAACATAAGTATAATTTTTTTGATAGAGAATTTTTGGATTGACTACATGCCCTAATTGAACATGATGGCAGTTTTCACAAAAATATAAATCTAAAGGATATAACTTCTCATCTCTTCCTAATTCTTCTTTGGTTAAAAAGTCATTTCCAGGAGGGGTTGCAGTAAGACTTACAGTTTTTGTTAAAAGATTACTATCACACATTCGACATGATTCTCGAAAATACCACTCATCACTATTCATTCAATTAATTCTATCAGGTTCAACTAAAATAACTCGCCTAACATCCTCTTCATATGCCTCTTGATCTCTAGGATTTCGACTCATAGCTAATAAATCACAGTCTTCAGTAAACACTGTTGCATGGTCTTCTAACGGAGGAGTAAATATCATTTCACCAGCCTGAACACTAATGCATTTCAACTCCTCTTTACTATTTGTTGGCTTGTAATAATAATCAAAAGACCCAGATAATACATACATATAATGCCAATCTGTTAGATGATAATGATTAGATCTAACTGCTCCTTTTTTGGATGAAATTAAAGACAAATTTTTCATTGGAAAATTTACAAGAGATTGAATAGAGCCCCTATCATCCTTATGAGGAGCATCAAGATTTACTAAGCCCTCTGTTGGCCACATTGTCTCATCATCAAGTTTAATATCTTTCCATTTTTTCATCTTGTATTTTCCTTTTATATTGTTAGGAGCATTTTATTAGTAAAAAGCCTCTAAATTTAATTTAATTTAAATTAAGTTAGCAAAACTAATTATTTGATTCATCAACTCTGCCCGCCGTATTATTTTTTTAGCTTCTTTACTAACTTTTAAAGGTGAGCTATAAATATCATGAAAAATATTAAACATATCTATAAATTGCTCAGATTTTCTGCCATATGATAATGATTCATTTCCATTTTTATCTCTTACCTTATAATAAACACTATAGTCAACTGGTTTAGAAAATATTTTATCTGTAAAAAATGAGCTATTTTCTGACCATAATTCAATTTCATTCTTATATCCAAGGCCAATACCCCATTCCAAATAAGTTGTTGCTCCCTTTGTAAATCTAACCAAAGCCCTCCCTTGAGTGTCAACTTCCGAATCGACACCTTTATTAATTTCAGAATATAATACCTGGAACTTCTCGTTTGGGTAAAGTTCCAGAATAGCTGCAACTGTATATGAACCAATATCCCAAAAAGCGCCACCACAAAGTTTTGGATCGTTTCTAAAGCCAGGTTTTTCAAGTCTTTGCATTCCAAACCTACATACTATTGAATGCACTTCGCCATTTTTTTTATCACTTATAAAGTCTTGTAGTTTTTTGAATTGAGGGTGATGAAGAAACATAAAGCTTTCAGCCAACATTTTATTATTATCTTTGGCTAAATTAATTAGTGTATTTGTATCTTTTATATTACAAGTAATTGGCTTTTCACACCATACATGCTTACCAGCCTCCAAACTTTTTTTTGCCATATCAAAGTGCACTCCAATTGGAGAAGCTATATAAACAATATCAACTTTTGAATTTGTAAGCATTTTTTGGGGATCAATCCAGCCATTGCAATGCCATTTTTTTGAGCATTCAGTTACAACTTCTTCTGAACGTGAACATACTCCAATAATATTTAAATTATCTACTTTATCCAATGCTGGAAGTATTCGTTCACAAGAATGCTTTCCAAGACCCCATATAGCTATCCCAAGTGCCTTCATTTTTTCGAAGTATCTTTAAAAGTTCGCTGAGATTTTGGACCATTCCAGCCTTCAATTGTTACTTGTCGAGACCTAGCAATAACTAAGGTACCACTATTTACATCATCAGTAATTGTTGATCCTGAGGCAATAGTAGATCTTGCATTGATATTAAGGGGCGCAACTAAATTACTACCTGAACCAATATAGGCACCCTCACCTATTTTGATGGTATTAATTTTAAACCCATCATGATTACAAGTGATTGTTCCTGCACCTAGAGTAACGCCCATCTCTAAAACAGCATCTCCTACAAATGAATGATGATTAATTCGACATTTTGAAGCTATCTTAGAGTTTTTAACTTCAACATAATTACCTATCTGAACATCATTTTCAATAACTGAATTAGGACGCAATCTTGAGTATGGCCCAATAAAATTTCTCTTTCCAATAATCGATTCTTCAATTAAAGAATATGGGTGCACTTGTGTTTTATCGCTTATTCTACAGTTTCTCAAAATACAGTTTGCACCAATTGAAACACCATTGCCTAATTCAACATCACCTTCAATAATCACATTAATATCAATCTCAACATTCTTGCCACAAACTAGACTACCTCTAATATCAATCCTTTCTGGATCATGTATAAGAACGCCTTCAGCAATTAAACTAATGGCCTTAGTCAATAGTATTTGACGTTTTTTTTTGGTAGAATTTAAAGCTTTTTTAATAATTTGTTCATCCATAACTTTCTCCATTACGCGGACGATAAAAGTGGGCCATACTTATAAGATACTACTAAAGCTGGAATAATAGCAAAAAACGAAGAGTACATTGCCAAATCTGGGTTTTTAACACTGACTATAGTCAAGGGTAAGAGCCATACTAAATTATAGATAAGAACCACCATAGTTACCTTAAGATGACTGTTATTGATTCTAGCAAGGTTTTGATATGCATGGCTCCGATGACCACCATACCATTTTTGGACAATAATTAATCTTGTAATGAGTGTCATAGATGTATCAGAAATAAAATAACCAAAAACAATAATCCAAGTCCATATACTTAGTTCATGTTGGATTGTAGTTAATAGAATAAATACACCAAAAATATAACCAAGAAAAACACTCCCTGAGTCACCCATAAAAATACTAGCAGGCGGCCAATTGAAAATTAAAAATGCACCAATACTTGTCATTAATAATAATAGTAAAACTATCGTATCATATGAACCATCAAGTAATATTAAGCTTAATGCTATCGAGCCACTTGCAAAAATAGCACCAGATGCTGCCATTCCATCTACTCCATCCATAAAGTTATAAGCATTAATCATCCAAACAAGAAAAAGGCTCACTAGAGGAAGTATCAGCCAACTTGGCGCCCATAAAACTCTTAATATTATTTGATCAAATAATATTAAGACAGGAATTAAACTAATAATAATTTGAAGAAATAGTTTTTTTCTTGCTCCTATATCATTTATATCATCAATAAAACCTAGAAGAAATGCTAAAAATCCACCAATACCATAAATAAATAATAGTTTATTAGAAAGCAAATTGAAAAACCATAAAAAAGAAACTACTAATATAAATATGAGCACAAAAACAACTCCTCCTCCACTTGGTACAGGAGTCTCATGAAGCGCACGAAAATTTGGATTGGCAACGATACCTCTTTTAATAGCAATTTTTCTATAAATAAAAATACCAATTAAGTTTATAAAAAATATCAAAGTAAAGATTAAAAAAGAAAGAAATACTGATTTTAAAAATATATTTTGAAGGCTAATTAGCATCTTTAATCATTTTTTTTTATAGAATTTTTTACTAAACGCATAGTTCTTAGATTTAATTTTTTTCTAGATTTATCAAAGTAACCCCATTTATTAAAATATTTTAGTGCGGCTTTTAAAGAATAGAAAAATAATCTCATATTTCTAAGATGCTCATGATTTCCCGCATGGAATACCTCACTATTTGGATAATATATGGTTTTATATTGAGAAGAAATACGTCTACAAATATCATAATCTTCAAAATACATAAAATAACGATTATCAAATAGGCCTACTTTTTTTAATGATTCAGAGCGAAAAAATAAAAAACAACCACATAAAGCAATTATTTCTACTGGAATATTTGGCTCTAGATTACGCATTTCATATTCATCATTAAAAGATAATTGTGGAAAAAAACGCTTAATAGCAATACTTAATGGGGAAGGAAGAAGTCTTCTAGCAAACTGAATAGAACCATCTGTACATAAAATTTTGGGCATAAGAACGCCAACATCTTTATTACTATTCATATAGCTAATAATATTAGATAGGACTTCTGAATTAAATTTTATATCAGGATTCATTACTAAGTGATAATCATAATTCTCAAGAAGTTTAAATTTAACAATAGCTAAGTTATGGCCGGCTCCAAATCCAATATTATTGGATTGAATATATGTGACTCTTTTGTCTTCTTGAAAATCTGATAATTTATTATTTGGAGAGTGATCAATAAGAAAAACATCTACAAATAAAGATGAATTAAAGCATGACTCAAGGGCTTCAATTAGTTCATCTCTGTTCGTATTATGCAGAACTATTGATACAGATAACTTCATCATAAATTTTTTATGTATTTTTTACAAAACGACAATAAACACAATATTGTCGCATTTTGTTACTTAGGAAATCAATATCAAATGGCATCCCAAAAATCTTTTCATTAATATAATCATGGCTATCAAGTATCTTAACAAGCTGATCTTTGGTATAGAATTTTTTATGGTCATCGTCATATGCGTAACCCTTTAGTCCTGGGACTCCGATTATGAGAACTCCTTTATTCCTTAGTACCCGAGAAATTTCGTCTAACAAAGGATCTGGATTTTCAATATGCTCCAAAACATTATCGAGAATTACTGAATCAAAAAAATCATCTTGAAAGGGTAATTCATCCATCTTCATATGCTTTGCATTCAAGCCTTGATCTATGCACCAGTCAACACAATCTTGATTTATATCAACTCCTATAGAATTTTTTCTAAACTTTAAAAAATCACCCACACCACATCCGATATCAAGTGTTTGAGCTTCCAATAGTTTACTTAATTTTGGATAGAGAAATATTTTTTTATAGATCAGCCCTAGAATACTCCGACCTTTTAAATATTCAAAATATTTTACATTTGCAGCCATAAAATCCTAAATTGATTAAAAAAGTAACCGTCTAAAGTAAAGTTAAGCGTCTAATAAAAAGTCTAATAATTACATTTATATTAAACTAGAATAAAGGTAAATTTATAAAACTTCTTTCCAAAAAAAAGTTGAATAATTTATGTGGTAACAAAAGTACTTAACCTGTAATATACTTATTATATATAAACTAACTCCTACTTAAACTTTAGCTGCCCAGACTTCCATTGTCCAAATAATTACTCTAGTCTGAGTAATTTTATATATTTATTTATTGCTAACTCTTGTCTATAGTCACTTAAAGTTAAAATATTTCGATTTCTTAATTCAGATCTAGAAAGCAATGCAGCCCTTAACATTGCTTTAGAAAGATCTTTATTGTTATGAAAAAACTCTCCATTAACTCCAGACAAAATAATTTCCGAACTCCCCTCAATGTCTCTTAGAACACATGGAATTCCAAGATATAGTGCCTCCAGCACTGATCTTGAAACGCCTTCAGTCAAAGAAGGCATTACTAGAACATCTGCTTCACTTAACTTTTTATAAGGTTTTTCTAAATACCCATAAAAACTTACACAACTTGACTTCGGTAACTTACTTGCCTCAAGCTTTAAAGTCTTTAATAATGGACCATCTCCTAAAATATCAAGCTCTACATCAATTTCCATATCAAGTAATTCTTTAATAGCACTAATAAGTAAAAATGGCTGCTTACCTTTTATGAGAGAACCTGTATAAATAAATTTATATGTTTTTTTTAATTGATTTTTTCTTCTATATCTTTCTAATGGAATTTCATCAATAAAGTTTCCTATAACTGGACTTTTTTTTCCAATATAAGACTCAATAGAAAGAGACATTGATTTTGTCATTGAAATAACATGATTAAATTTTCTTAATCTTTTTAAGTGGAAATATGCAATTAATTTTCCAATTCTACCAAATTTTTCTTTATATACTTTTGGTAAATCACCCCGAACACTTGAACATGTTAATGATAAATTACAACACATACTATTTACTAAATCAGCAGAAAAACCAATAGAGATAGTTGTTATATTTTTACTAGTTCCATTTTTAATAAGTATTTTTTTAAAAACTCTTAGTTTCTGATACCAATTTTTATATTGGCCAAGATCTAATATTTCTACACGCTTATTTAGTAATGAGAATGCATCACTATTACCTTTTAAAGTTACAAAAGTGATACTTGAAAAATTTAACAATCCATTTGCCAAGGCGCATGCACCCTTTACTGGACTATCAAATGATGCAGATGGAACAATAATAAATACTTTATTCATAATTAAACTACATTAGCATTAAGTTTTATAAAGGCTTTTGCTCTAATATTCCAAGTATGCTTTTCTCTATAATCGTAAAATGCATTTTTACCAAGCATTTCTTGTAAATCTGATGAGTTTGATATTCGTTGTATTGCCAAAGCCCAATCCTCAATATCATTTGGTTTAACAAGAAGACTATTGTGATTATCAATTAAAACCTCTTTCAATACAGATAAGTCAGAAGAAATGATTGGGACGCCACAAGCCATATACTCAAACATTTTCATCGGTGACATCCATTTAACAGTATCTATACTATCAATACCAATAGAAACAGACTCTTGATATGGCATTAATAAAATATCCATTGCAAGCATTAAAATACTAGCTTTCTTTGGAGAAACATGACCCATAAAAAATAAATTATTACTAGTATTTTTCTGTTGGTAATAGGAAATCTCCTCTTTATTCCCTCCATAAACTATAAAAGCATGTTTTTTATGAATTTTTGCTAATCCTTCAATAATTTCAATTCCTCTTCCTGAATAAAGATGCCCAAAATAACCAATAACTTTATCAAAAGAGGATAAATCAACCTTACTGCTTAGCAAATTATGTTGTTTATTTTTTCTCTGAGTATGGCTAGCTCTTTTTTGAAAAGATTTTGCTGCATCATGCAGAACTGTTATCCTGGAATTAGATATATCATACTTACTGATCATTATTATTTTTAAAGCTTCACTAATAACCACAGCTTTAACTTTATTTGAACGGAGAACCATCTTTTGAAATTTCATTCTAATTCCACTCTCTGGAGAGTGTGTTTCATAAATTATTTTTTTCCTTAAAACACATGAGAACAAAAAAGCACTGTAAAGATTCCTTGAGATTATTAAGTTTGGAGTATTTTTTGATATACATAATTTGATGTAAACGTATAAAGCTAATAAAGAAATAAAGAATTCAATACCACGAGGATTGATAATTTTTTTAGCCACTAAAGTTAAATTTATACTATCAGCGCCATAAAATTCTTTCAAGCTAGAATTGGCATCAAATCTATTATTAAGACGTGTAGCGGCTATTAAAGAAACGTTATGTCCTAAAATAGCAAGCTCTTGACACATACTTGTAACATGAATCGAGTTAGCTGATCGAGAAGGAATTATAGATGGTGAAATATATAAAATATTCAAAACAAGCCTAATTTAATTAGAAACACATCTTTGACACCATGATGAAAGACAATCACAGCTTGTATGTAAAAATAATTCATAATTTGTAAGTCTCTCTAATACTATGTAATTTATATAGCTTATTACTAAGAGTAGAAATGACATAGATATTACAACAAACCTCTTCTGTCTGAAGAACCAAACAAAATAGGTGATAAAAATCGCCTCAACTGAGGCGAAATGTGCAGCAAATCTAAAAGCAAAAATTGCATAACTAGAAAATATAATCATTAATATTATTGATAAAAAATAGGTGTTGACAATTAAGTTTTGATATTGGGCACCTTTACCAAAGTTAACATCAAATTTTGATGATAATATAATAAAACAAAAAAATAATAGTAGTTGTTGTATCAATTTAAAATTATATAAACCAATATCATAAGAATAAGTTTTACTAGAAATATATCTTTCAACAATTAA
>Ga0075447_10001078_pt1 | contig 13048 bp, 11 predicted proteins | sample CoawatmetaG10DNA_FD_72352 | JGI IMG/M metagenome (GOLD analysis project Ga0075447, IMG submission 72352) | Marine microbial communities from the West Antarctic Peninsula - Coastal water metaG104-DNA | ecosystem: Environmental > Aquatic > Marine > Coastal | place: Atlantic Ocean: West Antarctic...
CCTGTAATTAATACGTTTGCCATGGTCGTTCTCCTATTATTTATATATCTCGAGTTTGCCATCCAATTAACTTGCTCATGTTTTCGATATTTGGGCACCATTTTTTAGAATTTTGAGGATAAGGATTGTAGATATGATTGACTAACGAGGTGGGTGGAGCCTCAGAAGGCAGGGGCAGGGTTGCTGGAGGATTACCATCGCGTTCGATCATTTTCAATATTATTATAACAACCATCGTGGTCATTCTTCACGCGTATGAAAATGCCAAGAAGGATGGCGAAGGACAAGCCCAGAGACGAGAATATTTTTTACTGGATCACTAATCATGAGAATCACGTCGCCACGGTTCATACCAACTCCCCGCAGTAGCTTAGGTTAATGGATCGTATAGGACACGCTAAGGGTGACAGGAGCTTCTGTTCAATTCAAACTCGAATCTCGGAGTTTGGATAAATCTGGATTCTGCAGTGACTGTTCTACAACCTTTGCGAAGAAGCTGGCGCCATAGACGAGTGCATCATCATTGAAATCGTAGTCGTGATTGTGGAGCGAGTGACTATCCTCACCATTGCCAATATTGATATAACAGCTAGGCACAACTTCGGACATAAAAGAGAAATCTTCTGAGCCGGTTCCCGCTGGACTATTGCGATGCACATTTTCGCTCCCGACCAATTCATCGCAGATATTTGCGGCAACTTCCGATGCGGCATTGTCGTTGTACACTGGGTGAAAAATGATTCGGAAATCCACCTTACCGTTTGCACCATGTGCCGAACAAATACCATTTACCATGACATCCATACGTGACTCGATTTTTTTCATAAGCCGCATGTCCAACGTACGCACCGTTCCAGAGAGACGCGTCGTTGAAGGGATGACATTGTAAGCATCGCCTCCATGAACCTGAGTAATCGAGAGTACTGCGGTTTGGGTTGGCCGCATATTTCGCGAAACAATTGATTGAAGCGCGACAATCAACTCACCTGCAATGAGAACAGGGTCAACACCTTGATCGGGAAACGCTCCGTGGGCACCCTTGCCAATTATATCAATGTCGAAAAAAGCACCAGCCGCAGTTCTAATCCCGGGAACCGCTGCAAAGGCCCCAACTGGCATTTTTGGTGCGTTGTGCATGGCATACAAAGTATCACATGGGAATTGTTCAAACAGTCCATCTTCAATCATGGCTTTAGCGCCACCAATACCTTCCTCAGCCGGCTGGAAAATAAAGTTCACTTGGCCGCGAAAGTTTTGACTGGTTGACAGGTACTTGGCTGCTGCTAACAACATGGTTGTATGGCCATCGTGACCACATGCATGCATAGTGCCATCGTGCGTTGAGCGATGCTCGAATGTATTGCGTTCCGTGATCGGCAGGGCATCCATGTCAGCTCTTAAGCCGATGGACTGTGTTTCGTTACCCACTTTAAGTACACCAACCAAACCTGTTTTGCCAATCCCCCTAAACACCTGGAGGCCCCACTGTGTTAATTTTTTAGCGACAAAATCTGCCGTTCTATTTTCTTGAAACCCAAGTTCTGGATGCGCATGGATGTCACGACGCCAGGTAGTCATCTCTGGCGCTAGGTCTACTATTTTATCAATAAGAGGCATTGTTATCCGCAGAAAGAAATTGTAGGGACCTTTACTATAACTAAAAAAACCACAGTCGTCTCTCAGCCGAGAAAAAGAGGTGGTCAGTTAGAGCTACGCTGGCGTTCGAGCCACAGTCGATGGGTCAGTGCGCTCAAACCAAACATTACTAGTGAATGGACCGGGGCGGCAAAACGCGCGCTGAGAAATGTCATAAAGATAAGGGAAACAAACCACATTTTCTGAAGAGCACTCAAATCTTCAAATCACTTCAGGGCAGGACTCAGCGATTTGGCAGCAGAAACTATTACTGCAGATTCGCCAGTTTTGATGACCCATCGTATCGAGATTTTTGAGCGACAGAACTGTCCACGTTTAATGTATCCAGTTGGTGAAGGGGCTAGCTTTGGCGAATGAACAAGAGAGTCTTCATGCATTTGTCTCCGGGCGAGTACAAGGGGTGTTTTATCGGGGTTCTCTCGAACAGCAAGCATTAGGCCTTAGCTTGCAGGGATTTGCGCAAAACCTGACTGATGGACGTGTGGAATATCTTGTGGTTGGTGATTCTAAAGCCGCCGATGAGTTGCACCAATGAAGTCAAATCGGCCCGCCGCTGGCTAAAATTGTTAGTATCGATGTTGTTGAATACTCAGGCGATGAGGCTTTTTCAACTTTCTCTATTCGCTACTGAGGTTTTATAAAAATCTGTCCGGCGCTATTTTTATTATGTGTTCTTTGACCTGCGAATGGGTTAACAAGTCGTGATTACCGGTAATAAGAAATAAAGCAATGTCTGCCAATCCTGGTGCAGATTGAACGCCATAACCTCCTTGCCCAGCAAGCCAAAAGAATCCTTTTGCTCTTGGGTCAAAACCGGCAACAAAGGTTTTGTCAGGTGCAAAGCTGCGTAAACCAGCCCAGCTGTGGTTCACCTTTTTTACTTGAAGGTCTGTGATTTTCTGAACTCTATCAATCGCTATTGCAATATCAAGCTCATCAGGAAAGGCATCACAGGCCGTAGATTTAGTTTCGTCAGCCGGGGAAATTAGCAGCTGGCTAGCATCGGGTTTGAAATAAAATCCTTCATCAATATCTATCACTAGCGGCCAGGCAGAAATATCTTCTGCAACAGGCGCGTCAACCAATAGCGCCGTGCGCCGATAAGGCGTTATGCCGATGCTATCAAGACTGGCAAGTTTTGCAATTGTATCAGCCCATGCCCCTGCGGCATTGACAACAATCGGCGCAATAAAACTGTCAGATGTCGTGCTGACTTTCCAATATCCATCTGCCCACTTCAGCCCGGCGACTTTAGCATTTGTTTGTAGGTCGCCTCCATGGGTTCGAAACTGTCTTAAGTAACCCTGTAGTATCGCGTTTACGTCAAGGTCTCCCCCAGTTGTATCGTTAGCAGCATGTTTTATTTTTTCTATATTGAGAATAGGCACTCGTCGTTTTATTTCTGCTGCATCCATTGTTTGTAAATGCGGGCTTTGATCATGCTGTGCGGAAAGTTGTTTTTTCTGTTCATCAGTAGCAATAAACAGGGCGTGTCGTGGATGTAACAGCGGGGTACTTGTGAATCCGCCGGCGGGATTACGGAAGAAGTCTTCACTGGCAGCGGTAATTGCGCGGACCACGTCATTACCGTAAGCCGGTGCGAAAAATGCAGCCGACCGACCTGTGGCGTGATATCCAGGATTCTGCTCTGCGTCTAACAATAATACCTTGCAATATCGAGACAGTTGAGCAGCGAGAGAAACGCCAGCGATACCAGCGCCAACGATGATTGTATCGTATGAAGCCAAGGGTTCTCCTATTGGTTAACCGTTTGATTGTTGAACTGAATAGCCATATGAATTGCTAACTAGAGGTGGATTAATGCACGGGCGAGAAATCTAATGTATCTGAATAAGCAAACAAAGCGGGCGCTCCCCCAGTATGCCAAAACAATACCTTTGCATCCTTTTCGAACTGGCCAGAGCGAATCATGTCGATTAAACCACCCATCGCGCGGCCAGTATAAACAGGGTCTAACAGAATTCCTTCTAATTGCGCGGTTAGTTTTATGGCTTCGTTTTCTAGCTCGCCAACCACGCCGTATCCGCCGCCAATATAGTCAGTGTTGAGCGTTAAATCCTGATCAGAAAACGATGCGCCGAGCCCAATCACTTTGGCTGTTTTGTTGGCGAGGTTGATGATGTGCTGATCCAGTTCCTGATGATCGATTTCGTCCTTATCAATGCTAATGCCGATCAACTTAAAATTCTGTTTGAAGATACGCTTGCCAATCATTAGACCCGCGTGTGTGCCTCCAGAGCTGGATGCAAATACAATATGAGTAAAAGCTTGCTCTGTTTGATTAACCAGTTCTTCAACCGCATCAATAAATGATATTGCGCCTAACGCATTCGATCCACCATACGGAACAATGTAAGGTTTTTTACCAGCGGCTATTAATTGCTTAACTAGTTCAGGGATGTCTTCTCCTTTGCGATTCGCGCCACCCCAGTGAATATGACAAGCAAAGATTTTATCGAGCAAGAGATTGCCGCTAATCTTGTCTGGTTGTTCACCACCTAGAATTAAGTGACACTCCAAATTCAGTTTTGCTGCGGCTGCCGCTGTTTGACGACAATGGTTCGATTGTGCAGCGCCAGCAGTAATAATCGTATCGCAGCCCTGGGTCAGGGCATCACCGAGAATAGTTTCTAATTTTCTAGTTTTGTTACCGCCGAGTGCCAGACCTGTCAGGTCGTCACGTTTAATGAAAATTCGCGGGCCGCCCAGTTTATCGCTTAAGCGAGTTAACTCAGTTAACGGGGTGGGGAAAACACCCAGCGACGTTTTCGGGAATTTTGAAGTGTACACTTTGATTTGCCTGGTTTTTAGTCGAGTGCTCGATAGTGTACCGTTTACTTTATAAAGCTGGAATGCTTCAAGTAAATTTCTGCTGACATAGATGGCCAATCACTTTGTCCAATTTGTGATTGTCTGGAATGGCGTGGTAGTTTTGGTCGAGCTTACGCAAATTGAACTTGCGCACTTGAACTTATTTAATTGACACATGGGGAGACGATAACAATGGCAATACTGAAAGAGCTCGATAAGTTGTTCCGCAGTCAGGTAAAGAAACATCATGTACCTGGGGCAAGTCTTGCAGTATTGAGGAATGGCCGCATAGTAGCGACTGCTGCCGCAGGTGTAGTTAATCTGGACACCCAGGTTAAAACCACGCCGGACTCGGCATTTCAGATTGGCTCAATCAGTAAACCGCTCACTGGTACCTTGATTATGCAGTTGGTTGATGAAGGGGCGCTTTCACTGGATGAACCTGTCTCAACCTATCTGCCTGAGTTTCGTATCGCCCGTTATGATGTCAGCCAATCAGTCACCATTCGACAGTTGTTGAGCCATACTAGTGGCATTGACGGTGACTTTTTTGTGGATTCAGGCCGGGGCGACGATGCTATCGCACGGCTTGTTGACAAGAGCACGATGGTGCCAAGTTTGTTTAATCCCGGTGCCATGATGAGTTATTGCAACCTGGGTTACGCGGTTTTAGGGCGAGTCATCGAAGTTTTACGGGGCAAATCTTACGATCAGGTTTTGCTGCAATATCTTTTTAATCCCTTGGGTATGAAGCAGGCATTCAGCCGGCCAGAGGATTCATTGCGGTTTAGTTGTGCTGTTGGGCATGTCCAGAGTACGCGCAAGCCGGATACCTGGTATGTGAGCCGTACGCCCTATCTGACATTTGGTCAGAAAGCCGCTGGCTCAACGCCAACCATGTCTGCTAGCGACTTATTGTCGTTTGCACAAATGCATCTTAATAAGGGTAAAAGCAGATCCGGTGAACAGATACTCAAGAGCGCTTCGGTAAAAGCGATGCTGAAACCCCAAGTAAAAATGCAAAAACATTCCCCTAATGCGATTGGTAATTGGGGGCTCAGTTGGTTTCTGATGAACTATAACGGTGAAAAATTGTTTGGTCACGATGGTGCAACAATTGGCCAGTTTGCCTTTCTGCGTATCCTGCCTGAGAAAAATATGGCCATCGCTATGTTAACCAATGGCGGTGATGCAAAAGGTTTGTATAAAGCCATGTTTGACGAACTACTGGGTTCACTCGCAAAGGTTACTGAACCGGAGTTGCCGGTGCCTGCTGATAGACAACCGAACCTTGATACCTATGCGGGTTCCTATGAGAACATCCAGAGTCGAATAGACCTAAGTGTTAAAAATGGCCGTTTGATGATTGATGTTGTGCATAAGGATTCAGGCATCTCCACGATACCGGCTGATACCAGTCTTACCTTTATCGATAAACATACCGCCAGGATGAATTCAGGCAATCCCATACTCGATCGAACCACCGCATTGTTCTCCGGATACGATGGCCAGGATAAACCGGAATACCTGCAAACTGGATTACGCCAACATCTACGGACTAGCTCATAAGGTCCAGATGTTCCGTAAGAGCAGATCCATATAAGGAGAATAAAAATTATAAAACGTGTTTTGCCACGAATACAAAAGCATCTTCATAGGCATGTTTAGGATAAAAGTTGGGGATAGCAGCTTACCGGACGAGAATGGTCAATGACTTTTCGCCCAACTCACCATTCAGGCGGGCAGTGATCCCTGGTTCAGCAAAACCGTCGCGCAACAAACCAAAAACCGACAATACAGACCTCCACCAGGTCAGCCCAACCGTAACCACCGTTGAAGAGCACCTCGCCACGATAAACAACCGACACCACTGGACCTGTCAGTTCGTGATCCTGCCGCTGCACATCGAAAGCTGCGTCGAAGAACGCAGCAACGTTCTCAGCCGTTATTTGAGGAGCAGCAGAACTTGGGTCAAATTCTTCCGCAAAAAACTGTAACGTCTTATAGACCAAGGGCAAACATCACAGAGAGGCAGATAACAAAAATCTTTACTGGACGGTTAGTCACGTTATTTTCTTCCAATGATTAAAGACAGTCGTACTCACTTCGAAACTCCCCTCTCTTTGCAATACTGGCTATGAAGTTATTGCGGGCAGCGGGGGTCCATAAAGGAGCAGTTTGGTCTATCGTAAACCGCCTGAATTCCCTTAATTAAATTTATAGCAGGTACGGAAGTATGGGTCTCCCCTGGGATGACTTCCATTTTAATGTCCAAATCCGGCATTGGTTTCGATTTTAACAATGCAAACATCTTGTAGACGTTCGAGACCATCTGGTCTCCCGCCGTCTCTTCCAACTCGCCCACACTCATATACACACGGGCATTTAATAGCTGGTCCGAGGCTAGAAATTTCTCAGCATATCTAATGGACAAGGTATCATCATACCAAATGGAAGGACTGCCTATTATGTACCGCGAGAACGTATCAGGCTCATGAAAAAGCGTGTAAAGCCCAAAGAGACCACCAAGACTGTCGCCAAAGTAACCTCTATCGCCTTCGATTGTATTGTAATTCTTGTCAACGAATGGAACCAACTCATCACGAATAAAGCTTAAAAACTCCTTTGCCCCACCCGATTTTTTACCAGACGTAATGGAGGGCACGCCATCAACGGGCAATCCAAATTCTGCCTCTAACCGCGCGGAAGGTGTTGGTGTCAAGTCACGGTTACGAATGTTCAACCCACCTAGTGCATGGTCAACCGGATATCCAATACCAACGATAATAAAACGCGGAGCATCTCCCCCCAAATGGAGAAAATGTGCAATCTGTTCGTCTATGCCGCCATTGGCATCGGTCATATACAAAACGGGAAATTTTTCTGACCCGTCTTTTTTGGTAATCGGCTGCAAGACATGAATAGCGAAGGTTTGATCAACATTTGTCGACCTTATCTGGTGGGTAACGACATCAGGGATATGGTACGGCATTTCCTGTGCGTCTAATGCTCCTCCGATAAACAAGCTAAACCCTACGAACAAACCAAAAACAGTTTTCATATCACATCCTTTTATTCATTAGTAAAGTATTCTTGAGAATAGGAACTATAAAGCGTGTTTGGCGACGAATACAAAATATTTTTATCGGGATGTTTGGGGTTGGGGATAGTAGCTATCGGGCCGAGAATGGTCAATGACTTTGGCCCAACTCACCATTCAGGCGGGCAGTGGTCCCTGGTTCAGCAAAACCGTCGCGTAACAAATCAAAGAAACCGACAATACAGACCTCCACCAGGTCAGCCAATAACCACAAACTCTGGTAACGTTTAACCACTAATCGTCATTCCGCTCCACTCTTTCAAAAAACAAGCAGGCAATCGTTCTGATTCGATACTCAGACTTTCGATCGAAAAGCCCTGTTATAATTCCTATCCTCCATGGCCTATTTACTCGGGTAGCTTACAATTTCGATCAAGTATTGTAGTCTTGGGCAGCTAAAAGGTTGACTCGTAAATCTTTCAGGGAATGTGAAAAAACAATATGGAAAAAACTCAGAGAAGAATTGCCATCGCAGGCATCAGCCATGAAACCAATACTTACTGTCGTGACGAAACGCACACAGATTCGTTTTATCAAATGCGTGGCGAGAAAATTCATCGGGCAGAAGGCAGTGAAACCAGCCTTGGCGGTGCGTTAGCAACCTGTGCTGAATTAGGCTTCGAAGTTGTGCCTATTCTGGTTGTTACTGCGCAACCATCCGGATCTATTAATCGAGAAACCTTTGATCAGTTTAAGCAGGAAATTCTTGCCGGCATTGAACGGAATAAACCCATAGATGGCATTTTTCTCGATCTGCATGGTGCAGGCGTGGTGACCGGTATTGACGACCTTGAAGGTGATCTGGCTGCTGCGATTCGTGATCAGGTAGGCGAGGCGGTGCCAATAACGGCGAGTTTTGATTTACATGGCAATGTGACGCAAGACATGGCAGATGCACTAGATGGTGTATTTGCCTGCCATCAATATCCCCATGTGGATATGCATTTGCGTGCTGAAGAGGCAATCCGATTGATCGCTCGAATGCTGGATGAAAATTTCCGGCCGGTTTTGCATGTTGAGTCTGTGCCGATGTTAATGCCAACCACCACCACCTTCGAAGGCATTGGGCAGGAGATGCTTGCTTTTGTTTTACAGGCTGAACAACAGCAAGGCGTGATTGATGTCAGCTGGTTCCATGGTTTTCCTTATACGGACATTACCCATGTAGGGTCTCACATTGTTGTTACCACAGAGGGTGACCGAGAGTTGGCGAAATCTGTCGCGTGTTCTACTGCAGAATATCTGTGGGAAAAGAGAGAAGCATTCAGACCGTTAAGTCTTTCTGCTGATGAGGCAGTGAGCAAAGCGTTAACCCAGTCACAGCTGAAATCGGGTCCTATTGTCATTAACGAAACCTCCGATAACTGTGGTGGTGGTTCTCCAGGGGATGGTACTCATCTGTTAAGGGCGATGTTGGCGGCAAAGTTGCGCAAAGCCTGTTTTGGTTTTGTCGTTGATGCCGAAGTGGCAGAGCAAGCCCATGTGGCCGGCGTTGGTACCACGATCAATGTTTCGCTAGGCGGTAAATACGATGACCTGCACGGCGAACCCTTGGCATTGAATGTTTATGTCAAAGCCTTGCATGATGGCAAGCTGATCATGCAGGCGATGGGTAAAGGCTCGCCTTTGCACATTGGCAAGGTCGCGCGTTTGGTTGTTGACGGTATCGATATTGTTGTTGCGTCCCGGCGCTCACAGACATTTGACCCAGGTCCTTTTGAAGCCGTCGGCATCAACGTCAACGATTATCCCATTGTGGCACTCAAATCTGCAAATCACTTCAGGGCAGGATTCAGCGATTTGGAGGCAGAAATTATCACTGCAGATCCGCCAGGTTTGACGACCCATCGTATCGAGATTTTTGAGCGACAGAACTGTCCACGTTTAATGTGGCCAGTTGATGAAGGGGCTAGCTTTGGCGAATGAACAAAAGAGTCTTCACGCCTTTGTCTCCTTTTGAAATCTCGGAAAACACTGTTTAAAATAACTATTCTCCAGCCCGCTGATGGAGAAAAAATCAGCTTAGTATTACTAACCTCTTCGTTGCTAAAATTCACTACCATGGTGATGAAGAGGCCTTTTTACCAGCAGTTACAACGCGTCCAGACTTCGGATATTTCTAGGGTACCCTCAATGACATTATATTGATCGTACGCCGCAGCAGTCATGCAGGAATGATTTGGCAGGATGCGTGGTTTTGTACCAATGGCGAAGCGTCCAAAATCAAAATCTTTTCCGTCAATGGTGGTGATGATGCCATGTTCCTGATTGGCACCGCTGACATATAAAATTCGGTAATAGTACCGTCCACATCCGCGACCAGACCATAACCGCAGTCAAAGTCTGTGCCACGGGTGCTTTGATCTTTGAAAAGTGCAACACCGCCGGCATCGGTGATGATGCGGTTCTGGTTATTTTTATGGCTGATTACCGTGGTCAACACGGAAAGCGCTACATGTGTATGGCTGCAACTGCCAAGTCCCACCTGAAACACGTCTTGAAATACATAAACACCGGCCCGGAGTTCGGTTACCCCGGAAAGGTCGGTGGCGTATGTGGTCGTTGGCGTTGAGTCACAACTGACAATAGGACAGGCAATACCAGCAGCGCGAATGTTCTCAGCGGCAAGGGTGATGGCGGCGTGCTCATGATTTGCGGCCTTGACTAATTCCTACTCGCTAAAGCAGCCATAACTTTCCCCGGCGTGGGTGAGGACCCCTGAACATTCTGTGCCAGCACCATCATTAAAGGCGCGCGCTAGTTTAGCGGGCACCATACTGACGGCATAGATAATGTCGTTAAAGCCCGCCTCAGCGAAATATTCCGCTTCGCGTAAAGTGGACACGGTGATTGGGCCAATGCCTTTACCTGATATTTTTGCGCCATCGACTAATTTTACTGTTTTAACGTGGGGCGCAGCGTAACACTGAGCTTTTCTGCCTGCGCTAACATATGCACACAATTTACCTCGAGCTTGTACTTATCGAGAATGAGGCAGGGGTTTAAAGTTCAGTAATTTTCATTAAATTTTTTCCGTTACATAATCGGCAATGGCGAGCGAGGCGGTAAAGCTGGGGCTCTCCATGCCGAACAAATTAATCAGTCCTTCTGTAGCGTGATCAGCCGTAAACTGATATTCGATGATCTCACCGGGAAACCGATATCGCTTGTACATATTTGATTTTCTCATCCGGAAATTATCCCTGGTTTCGATTTAACTTGTCAGTACCGGAGGGCGTGCTTTGGAGCTATTTTGGTCCCTCTCTAGGAAACCATAGGGGCAGTTATGGTGATTAGGATGGGGAACGACTCCGATCGCAGAGACGGTGAAAGGCAAGGTTCCTGATCCGACCAGTGGAAAGCAGGAATCCCGACACTGCGGTAGTTTCGTCGCGCTGAATGTAGACCGTTCCAACTGCGCAGCTAAATACGTCCTTTATCACAGCTTTCATCTTCTTGTTTGAGTTCTTCAGGTAACTAAGTAGCAGCTCGTTGTTATCAGAAAGCGTGATCTCATAGCGTACCGCCAGCTCCTCAGACGCATAGAGGCCCGTGACGGACTGCAGTTCCTCGTCCGTTGGTGCGCTGACTGGTGTACGCTTGAACTCAACGGGTTGCGGCGCCCCCTTCACGATCGTGAACGTAGCCAGGTCATCGGTAAATTCACCTTCGATGCCATTTTCCTGGTCGAGAAAGCGATGTGACGATATCGGAATCAAGGATATCTCGTTATCCATGAACTGAGCTTGTAACATTCCTCTAAGTGAAATCATGGTGATAGCACTCTGATGTCCTGGGTTGACGAATTGTCCTTCAAACTGCCTGACCTCTGCTGGCGACATCATTATGGCTTCCGGTACTATTGTCCGCCCTGTGACTTTAGCGCTGTCTGGGTACAGAATATCGAGGACCCCGCCGGTTACCTGCTCCATTGCCATGGGTACATTGCAGGCCAACGCTATTGTCACGTCATCATGGGGCACGTGAACAAAATTTGCCCGGTATCCTGCGTCCGCACCATTATGAGAATAGATGTCAAAGCCACGATCGTGACTCAGCCGAAGCCCAAACGCATAGTCGATCGTTTTACCTGATGAAAGTGTAAAACGTCTCAACATATGCTCATTGAGCACATCCCCGCCAACCTGGCGGTGACTGAAATTCGCCCCCCACTTCAGCAAGTCAGCAGGCGTTGTCATCAAGCTGGTTGCCCCGACTGTATCGAAATTGGTGACACATGATTCATAGCCACCCCCGGCTGACACGTAACCATAAGCCTGGTGCCTGACGACTTCGCGGAAGTTGTCACGGAAGAACGTCTGATTCATACCCAGCGGATTGAATATGCGCTTATCGGTAAACTCGCGGAATGACATGCCAGAAACCCGCGCTACGATCTCTGCCATGATCGTATAGCCAGAATTCGAATAGAGATGATCACTGCCTGGTGCAAAGTTCAGGTCTCGTTGTTGAGCAATCATCGACATCACGTCGGCATTGCTGATCAAGTCGCGTGAGTATCGCCACCCACTCAGTGCAAGCAGGTGCCACTGATCACGCAGACCACTCGTATGGTGCGCCAAATGACGGATTGTCACTTTCCGGTCAAAATCGGGAAATTCACCAATGTACCGGCTCACCGGATCATCTAAGTCGATCTGACCGTCTTGCACCAACAATGCAATCGCAGCGGCGGTGAATTGCTTCGACACGGAGGCAACGTGGAAAATAGTATCTTGTGTAATAGCCACATCATGGTCCAGATTTGCCATGCCGTAACAGTCATGAAGCAGGACATCACTACCTTGCCCAATTGCGAGTACGACACCCGGAGAGCTCGTTGTGTTGTAGTCAGCGAGCAGCATTTCTATGGCGGTACGTTGTTTGTCGTCGAGTTTCATTACGATCCTTTGTGTTGAATTCGGCCAGTCTAAAATATAGCGCGCGGGCCATTGATCTGGTTAATAGCATAAATTTTCAACTTACCACTTATATCAGCCGATTGGGATTTAGCAATCTGGGCTGCACTGATCGCTGTCGCCCGTTGACCGAAAAGCAAAACCGGAAGATGTAATACAGGCGGAAACGAAGGCCGGTTCAATGCTTTTCTATTTGGGCTCAACTCTCCACGGGGGCGGTACTAACACAACCAGCGATGAGTGGCGTCGCGGTATGTTTTTTGGATTCGACATTGGCTGGCTGCGTACCGAAGAAAACATGTTCTTCACCGTGCCTATCGATGAGGTGAGAAAGATGCCAGTCAGATATCAGGAGTTGCTGGGTTATAAAGCGCATCGAGGAATCGGCGTGGTGGATGTTGGTAGAACCCCAGAAATGGCTGTTGAAGGTATCGAATTTAGATTTGGTGTTGGCAGTGAGAATAAGTCCAACAGCAGTAGTTGGATATTAAAGGAATGGAAGTATCCAACTGAACGCAGAGTATGGGGCGAGTTTAGTGAC
>Ga0075447_10001082_pt1 | contig 13028 bp, 15 predicted proteins | sample CoawatmetaG10DNA_FD_72352 | JGI IMG/M metagenome (GOLD analysis project Ga0075447, IMG submission 72352) | Marine microbial communities from the West Antarctic Peninsula - Coastal water metaG104-DNA | ecosystem: Environmental > Aquatic > Marine > Coastal | place: Atlantic Ocean: West Antarctic...
AGAGAATATAAAGAGGGAAATATGAGTTTAGCTAAGAATAATAATTTTGAAGATCAAATGATCAAATATAAATATATATAGAGGTCAATTTTTGCCCTTTTGATTAATCAAGGTTTTACTCAACAATGTCCTCAATACTACTCATTTACAGTAGTGTAGTTTTACTCATCTACTTTAAATTAATTTCATTACTTCTTTAAATATAAAATAATGCTTGACTTTGGTTTCGCATGTATTCTAAATCTTCAAGAGTACCCACACTCCTCTCTGAACTTAACTGCTTAACTAAATCAGGAAAAATTGTAAACTCAAATTTTCTTAAAAGCTTTATATCAAAATTATATCGATACGAAATATACGCAGAGTTATATAGTAATATTATTTTCATTTATAGTAGTCTGATATCATTAAAACTATTATATGATCTTTTACTTTTCTTAAGTTTGGCTTTATTTGCTCAGGAGCAGTAACTTTATTTTCATACATTACTCTTTTGAATTAGATATACATTCGCAAAGATCTGAGTGATGGGGGTAACTGTAGTGCTTGAAGGGCTTTGCATATACCCATAATGTGATATATTATCTAGTCCTAAGCAAATAGAAATTATTATTTTTAACGCCTCACCAGAATTAATCAAGTTGTATGGAAGCACTTCTGAATAATTATCATTTCTTCCATTTATATCCATAGTAAAGTAAGACCTTGTTTTATCCTCAATTGTTTCCTCAAATGTTTCTCTTAAGTCCAAAATCAAAGCTGATTTAGTATGCTTCCAGGCCATTCTAATAGTTTCCTTCCAGGTTTCATGTAAGTGGAGGATTCCCAATACAAGTGTCACATCAAACTCTCCAGATATTGGTGAATAATCATTTTCATTTACATGATGAAATACATGTTGAGGATATTTTGCAGTTGCCTTACTTATCATTTCTTTACTTATGTCAACCCCTGTATAGGAAAAATTACTCAATTGCTCTGAAATAATTCCCGCAAAACCACCTTGAGCGCAACCAATATCTAATATGCTCATACCTTCTTGCAACTGATCTTTTAAGAAAAACCACTCTGATGGATAGATATCTGATGTGGTTATACGATGACTATCAAAAAAACTCACTACATTAGGTTGATTCCATGAATCAGCATTATTACTCATTATATTTACTCCACAAAGGATCAGATTTTATATTTTTTTCTACTTTTCTAGCATCATCTGGCGTATCAATATCGAATATATCTTCATATGGATATAGCACCACTCTTTGAGTCAGACCTTTATCATAAAGACGATTGCTATCAAAAGACTCAATTATATCTATAGGTGATTCTGGCATCTTAGTGAATTTTATTAAAAAAACCCAGTGAAATCTTAGAATACAATAAATCTTCTTTGCATTAATATCCAACGACTAATCTTTACAGTAAGGTATTGTCTCTATAAAGGCATGTAAAACTTAGCGTATAAAATTGAAGTTTCACTTTATTATTATTTTTAGTAAAGTGGAAAACCTTTGTCTTTAAACCTTGTAGATAATTATTTAGTATATTTAGCTCATCCCTTTTAAAACTTATATGAAATGAGCCAAGAATAGAGAGGATTGTGCGAGGAAGAAAATATAGAGAGTAAATAAATTGATTCACCAATTTTTTAAAAAATTTTTCATGCTTTAATACCCTTGATATGAATTTAACTAAATGAAGTATTATTTTTTATAGAAATTCTAGAGGATTTTTAGCATTTTTGAGACCATTAATTGCCGCCATACCCATTTCAATGATCGTTTCCTCGGTACTGCTTCCAATATGTGGAGTAACAAGGACGTTATCTAGTAAAGCAAATTTTACATTAGTTGGTGGTTCAATTGCAAATACATCCAAAGCTGCTCCTGCAATTTTTTTTTCTACTAATAATTTTTCAAGAGCTTCTTCATCCACTAAACCACCTCGTGCAATATTAATCAAAATTGCACTTTTTTTGAGCATTTGGAGTCGATCTTGATTCATAATATTTTTAGTTGAATCATTAAGTGGTAAATGAAGTGATACAACATCAGATTTCTGAATTAACTCCTCTAAGCCAACTGGAGTTACATTATTTTCTTTATAAAATTGTTTTAAATCTTGTGTTTCATATACGAGAATATTACAATTAAAGGGCTTAAGTAACCTAATAATATCCTTCCCAATATGTCCACAACCAATGATACCAAATGTACAGTTTGATAACTGGCGGCCCTTTATTTGATACCACTTACCGTTTTTCACTTCACTATTTAGAAATGCTACACGATGCAATAAATATATTGCAAATGATATGACTAATTCAGATACAGATCGCTTGTTAACACCGCCTGTCCAACCTAAATTTACACCAAACTTTTTCATTGCATGAAGATCCATCATATCCAGACCAACTCCATATTTGCCTATTACTTTCAAATCAGGAAGCTTGGCTAAAATCGTTTCATCAATTTTTTCCAAAGCTGTTATAGCTTTTTCATATCCTTTAAGAAAGTCTATTAAAGTTTGACCATTTAAAGACAAGCCTTCATCATTAAATTTTGCATCAGGATATACTTTTAAAACTTCTTGACGTAAAAAAGGATGTTTTGAAAAAGAACGAGATGTGACCGCTAAAGAACCCATAATTAATTTACCCCGCCATATAGTTCAAAATACTTTTTAAGAGATTCATTTAATTTATCATTATTATCATATAGTCCAATACCTATAAGCCCATTATGATCTGGTAGAATTAATCTCAATTGTGTTGAACTATTCTTCTTATCCTTAGACAAGGCTTTTAATAATAATGAAACATTTATATCAATATGGCGATAAGTATTACAGTTTTTATTAAGTACGTTATGCATTCGCTCAAAATTACTTATATTTGAAACGCCCAAGTCCACTGCAACAAAATTTGCTATATCCATCCCAATAGTAACCGCAATTCCATGAGGAATTTGATAGTTAGTTACTGACTCAATAGCATGACCAAAACTATGGCCATAGTTCATTACATTCCTTGGGCCAAGATCAAACTCATCAATCTCGATTAATTTTTTTTTCATGGAAAGTGAGCTATATATAAAATCTTCAATTATCATTGGATTTATAAACAGCTCTTCATATCGTTCAGAAATAAGATTAAAACTTTCAGGTGAATTAATAGCATGAACCTTAATCATTTCTCCTATTCCAGAAAATATCTCTCTCTGCTCAAGAGTCTTTAAGAAATCAACATCAATTACCACTCTATCTGGTGGGGTAAAAGTGCCTAATATGTTCTTAACTTCGCCAGAGTTAATAGATGACTTTGAACCAATACATGAATCTGATTGCGCTAATAATGTAGTAGGATAAAAAATCCATGGCAATCCTCTCATTACTGTCGTTGCAAGAAAGCAAGTAATATCTTGAATAATTCCCCCACCAATTGCTATTAATGTTTGCTGTCTTCTTACATTTAGCCTAACAAGCTCATCAACATAGCCAGGAAATTTATCTAACGACTTATTTTCTTCTGTTGCAATAATCTTTATTACTCTTTCATTAGACAAAATATTTTGTAATTTTTTTTCATAAAGTTGAGAAATATTATGGTCAATTATATAAATAGCATCCTTAATTGGTTTTTCATTTAATTGATCAATGCCATATTGTTGAAAGCTCACACTATAGTGGCCTTTATAAGATTGAACTGTAATATTATTAGACACGCGAAAATCCACCATCAATTAATAAATTCTGACCTGTAATATAGCTATTTTCATCACTAACAAGCCAACTTATTAATGAAGCTATTTCATCAACCATGCCCAAGCGTTTCATTGGTATTAAATCCTGCAGTTCAGCAATTTCACCTTCTCCTAATATGTTTCGAGTTAAATCTGTATCAATAAATCCTGGAGCCACACTATTGGCAAGAATATTAAATTCTGATAATTCCGCTGAAAGAGCTACTGTCATACCATCAAGACCAAACTTGCTAGATGAGTAAGATGCTCGATATTTTTTTGAAATACTTCCAAAAATAGAGGTTAAATTAATTATTCTTCCCCATTTTTTTTTCTTCATATGAGGAATTACTGCTTGACAAAGTAGCAAAGGTGTCCGTAAATTTACCTTAAGAATACTATCAAAATCATCAATATCAATAGCAGCAAATTCACCTATTTTATTTATAGCTGCATTATTGATGAGAATATCAATTTTTTGTTGCTTTAAATATTCAACAAATTCATTTACTGAATCATTCTTTAAAAAATCTACCTCATAGTAACTTGCTCCATCAGTGCAAATTCCATCTGACTTTGTTCCTGTGACAATGACGTCCATGCCATCTTTAAGTAGTCTTTTTGCAATTGCGCAACCTATTCCTCTTGTTCCACCAGTTACTACTGCAAGTTTCCTCTTCTCCATAAGAATTACCCCTTGAATATACTTGAAGTATTATTGTGTTCTTTCTGAATAAAATAAGAATAAATTATATGATCAAGAATCATATGAACATCTTCAACAAGGCCATAATCATTATTTGGTGTGCTGACATGGAAACTTATATCAGAAATCATTTTCAAATAGCCGCCTTGAAAACCTGTAGCACCAATAATTTTACATCCTAATTTTTGAGCATAGTTCACAGCTTTTACTATATTTGGTGAGTCACCACTGCATGATATTGCAATTACCACGTCATTTTTTTTTAGTAAGCCTTCCATTTGCATATAAAATATATTTTCATACCCAATATCATTCGCTATAGCAGTAATTACGGAGGTATTATTACTTAAGCTTTCCACATCAAAGTTGATAATACCTCTTCTTCTAAGCCCAGCGCCTAAATCACTAGCCATATGAGAAGCCGTTGCTGCACTTCCACCATTACCAAGAATATATATCCTTGATTTATTTTCAACTGTTTCTTCAAGAGAGTTAACAATCTCACTTATAACAACTGGATCAATATCATCCAATATTAACTTTAATCTTGACAAGTAGTCTTTAACAAATGGTTTTATTTTCATTTTTTTTATTAAGTTTATTAAATTAGTATTTATTTTAAGTATTTCTCAGGATTTTCTATTTTATAAGTTTGTCTCCATTTTTGATCAGCGTAGTAAATATTATTAACAACTTTCATTGTCTCAAATGCATCATTTGAGTTACCACTAGAAACTTTTTTATTCATAACAATACAATCAATAAATTTACATACCTCTGAATACCAAGAGGGGTCATTTTTGTATTTGGTAATTATCTCTTTAGGACTCCCCATATCTTTATTTATATCTGCATAAACCACTTTTAGTACTTCTTCTCCATAACTCTTAGACCCTGAAAGTATTCCACTAAGAACTAAGCTTCCTTTTTCAAAACATATTTCAAGATTAAAAAGATGCTTCCATTGAGTTGCTGAGGAATTTAACATTGCCACAACACCCTTCTTAGTTCTCATAATTGCATAAGCATTATCTTCTACATCATGCCCCCAATGATTGTTTGAGATAAAACTATGAAATTCACAAAACTCTCCTGCAAATAATCTCATTAAATCAGCCATATGTATTCCTTGATCAAGCAACACACCCCCTCCTGCTATATCTCTTTTTGTTCGCCAATCTGACTGATTAAATGTTACTAATTTAGACTTTCCATAAATACCGCGTAGATTAATTATTTCACCTAGCTCTTTTGATTTAACAATTTTTAATGCGTCTATTACTGATTCATGATACCGATGATTAAAGCCATACATTAATTTAAGTTTTGGGTATTTTCGCTCAACTTCAATCACATTACTAATATCTTGTAAATTTTTACCTGGTGGTTTTTCACAAAATACATGTAAACCGCTATTAAGTCCAGCGATAGTAACCAGAGGAGCAATATCATTTGTTAAACAAACAAACAAAATATCAAGATCTTCCTCTAATAATTTGAGATAATTTTGATAATAATTTACACCATTATTATTTTTTGAACTACTAAGAAAAGACTTGTCACATATAGCAACCATTTCAATACCTTGATGAATATTAAGGCACTCATGTCTGCGCTTGCCAACTATACCATAACCCGCAATTCCTACTTTTAATTTATTCATTTTTTCAATTATAATTTTAAAAAATCAACAGTAAGTTAACCCTGATATAAAGCTGTAAGACCATCTTCATGAATATACTTTTCGACTAAAGTTATATCGTGTGGACTATCAACCGAGAAAGACTTTATTGAAGGATATGGGGCTATGAATTGTTTAAAAGGCATATCTAAAATCCGATTACTGTCACATGCCTCTAATATCTCCAATCTAGTCTCATTATGGCTAGTAAATGCTTTCAAATATTTCCACCTGAAAGCAAATATTCCATAAATACGTCGGGCCCCTAGTTCTTCAGAAAATTCGTTTTTGGAATAAGGAACAGCAGCTCTTGAAGTATAAAGTACCTCTCCCTTATCATTATGAATTATTTTTACTGTATCAGGATTTACCCATATTTTTTCATCAGTAATATGCATAGCGAGAACTGAGCATGGAATATTATCATCAGAAATCAATGGTTTCACGACAGCCTCAATCATATCAGGTCTCATCATTGGCTCATCACCTTGAACGCATACTACAATGTCAGTATCTTTTACTTTCTCTTGCATATTCTCAACCGCCTCTGCAACCCTATCCAACGCCCTTGTATGATGGGAACCAGTTAAAACAACAGGAAAACTTTTACTATTACAGAAATCTTGAATTTCTTTGTCACATGTTGCAACAACAAGACTATCCCAATGATCATACATTTTAGCTCTATGATATACATGCTCTATCATGGCTTTTCCTTGTATTTGATACAATGGCTTTCCAGGAAACCTAGAAGCCGCCATTCTTGCCGGAACTACACCTATAACTTTCATAAATTTCTCAAATTTAAATTTTAAATGTTCTATATAAATTTGCTAACTCATCTTCTTTTCTTCCCAACCTTGAACTGTCTCCTGCATCTAACAGGTCAACCCAAGCATTTTTTTCATCTGAAAGATAGAATGAATTAAGGAGTTGTATAGTGGCCATAGTATCTTCTTTTGAGACTGAAAAACTTTTATTTTTATGAAAAAAATCTGATATTTCTTGATAAATTTTAACATGGCCTTTACCATATACATTTCCAGAAAAATCCTCTGAAAATTCTTCACAAGCTCCTGGATCTGGTGTGAAAACTTGTAATTCATTAACAGCTATTCCTCCTATCTGAGCTAAGCCCTTCTCACATACCAAAGAAATACTTGCCTCATAATTATCTGGTCGTGCTGCAGTAGTTATCTCTAAAGTGCCTATTGCCCCATTTTTAAACTCTAAAGCAGCAGTGGCAGTGTCTTCCACCTCTATTTGAGACCCTAATGTTCTCAATGTGCTAACAACTCTGCTTACCTCTCCACCCAATTTTCTCATTAAATCGATATGATGGATTCCTTGATTAGTTAAGCAACCCCCATCCATTGAATAAGTTCCTCTCCATGGAGCTAAATCATAATAACGCTGGGGCCTACACCATCTTACTCTTATAGCAAGGGATCTTAATTCACCCAACTCATCATTAGCGATACCTTTCATAACTCTAGAAACAGCTTTATTATGCCTATTTTGAAAAACTGCAAAAACATTAACACCCATCTCTTCAGCCTTTGAATATACTTCCTTCACTTGAGACGGCTTCATAAATGTAGGCTTTTCTATTATTACATTCTTTTTATAATTCTGAATTATATCTAAAGCATGCTCATAGTGCATCCCAGAAGGAGTTACAATTGCAACAATATCAATTTCAGGATTTTCAGATATCATTTCATGATAATCTTTATAAGCCTTAATGCCAAATTTATCACGATAAATATTTGCTTTGTCTAAATCGAGATCACAGACAGCAACCATTTCAATTCCCTCTACTTCAATAATTGAATCGCAATGGTGTCCAGAGATTCTTCCACAGCCTATTATGGCAACTTTGATATTACTATTCACACAATCTCCTTTATTTTAAATTACACTCTTTATTAATAAAACAACTTCTTCCATTACTGATTTTGGGGCAACAGTAAATCTGCTATAACCAGAAAGACTAGGATGATCTGTCGAGCCACGGTATAAAACCTTTCCATCTAAAGACTGGTGAATAGCTTTGCTATGCATTGCAAAATCTACATGGATAAAATTAGCATGTGTATCTATGACAGAAAAACCAAGCCCCCTTAGAGAGGCAACAAAAAAGGATTTACCCTGCATTATTCTTTCTACAGAACGCTCCATTTCATTTGTATAATTTAGAACCTTAGCAACAAACTCAATTGCAAAACTACTAACTTCATACATAGGCCTCATCTTATGGAGATATGATATTGTATCAGGGTGAGCAACTGCATATCCAACTCGTAAGCCAGCTGCACCCCATGCTTTAGCAAATGTTCGAGCGACAATAATATTTCTTGAATTTTTAGTCATAGAGACTGCAGACCAATTATAAAAAGGATGGTAAGCTTCATCTAAAAGGAATAAGGTACCAGAGTCCTCGCAAGCTTTTAAAATTTTAATTATCTCATTTTCTTCTAAAACGGAGCCAGTTGGACTATCTGGATTTGGCAAACATAAAAGTTTAGGTCTTATTTTTTTTACTGCTGAAATGATATCTTGAGAAGTGAGTTTGGGACCAAAGTCAGTTCGTTCATATGTTAACTCATGAACTTTAGCGCCAAACATCTTAGAATATACTGGATACATAGCAAAGGTAGGACTGGTATGAACAACTAAATCTCCTGGTTCAATAAATACCTCAAAAGTCATTCTGATTGCACCGTCACTACCTGGAGTAAATACAATAGATTCCGGAGCTACATCTAACCAATGACTCAGTTTATTGTATGCTTCAGAAGGTTCAGGGTAAGTTGAAAGTATAATCGGATCTATATCTGAACATACTGAACTAATGAGCTCTAATTGCAACACATCCGTATTTTCATTTTTATCTAGCCATATCAAACCTGGTTCACGAGGAACAGCTCTGAAAGTTTCGGGACGAGATAATCCTTTATTTAGAAGTGACTTTCTAGGTCGGGCTAACATTTAAATATTTTTTCTAAGTACATTAAAAAGTTTTTTTATTAAATCAGCATAAAACTGAAATAATTATATCAGCTTCTTCAAGAAATATATTAATAGTAAATTCTAATTGGTATTTAACATCAATCTTCTTCAGAATATGGTTCAATAATATTGACAGATATACTTAGTGAGATATAATCTAATGTCATAATTTAAGGGAGTTAGAATGAAAAAATGGGAAAAATTAATCCTCAATGGAGATGAAACGGCAGATCAAATAGTTTCTGAATTGATCGGTAAAGGCTATAAATTAAGTGATTGGATTATAGATATATCAACAAGGCTTGACTCTAAATTAGATAATGAATATGATATTTGGTTAGTGAGTCTAAAAGATTTGGGTTTTAATGGTCCCACTAAATTACAAGATGTTTATGAGCAGTTAATAATAAATGGTTTTTCTCCTCTTCCTCCAGAAATAGGATTTATGCTAAGAATGAGTTACGATAAACAGCCTGCCGCTGAATGGGTAAGGATTGCAACGCCATTAAATAGTATGATTGACAGAGATGGAATTCCTCACTTACCTAAAATTGGTGGTGGTCTTGGTAATTTATACCTTGAAACATTCTGGGCATGGCCAGAAGCAATTTTTCATCCACATAATGAATTTTTAGTCCAAAAAGTTACTAAATGACCTTTGAAAGAAAATTCTAGGATTAACAATGATTTATTTGGTTAACTAATATGAATAAATTAGGAATTTTCAGCCCATTAGAGATCAGGACCTTAAAGATTGATAATAGAATAGTTATATCACCAATGTGCCAATATTCAGCTGAAAATGGTGATGTTAACGACTGGCATTTAGCACATTATCTTCAAATGGCTCTTTCTGGTGCAGGTATGATTGTTATTGAATCTACTGCTGTTTCAAAGGATGGAAGGATTTCTTTTGGTGATCTTGGTATCTATAGTGAACAAAATGAAATTAAACTACAACAATTGATTACGTCAATTAAAAAATATTCAAATACGCCTATAGTTTTACAATTATCTCATTCAGGAAGAAAAGGTTCAGTTACATTTCCTTGGAACGGCAATAGGCCTTTAACTTCTAAAGAAGGGTCTTGGCAAACCTTTGCCCCATCTGAAATTCCCAGAACAAAAGAGAGTAATTTGCCAGCAGAATTAAACTTGCAGCAAATAAATTCTATTAAAGATGATTTTATCGCTGCAGCAATTCGAGCTGATCGAGCAGGTATTGATGCCCTTGAGATTCATGTTGCACATGGTTATTTACTTCATCAGTTCTTTTCACCAATCTCCAATAAAAGAACAGATGAATATGGTGGTAATTTAAATAATCGGATGAGATTAATTCTTGAAATTGCTGAAGGTATTAGAAAAGTCTGGCCAAATGATAAGGTTATAGGAGCAAGGGTTACTGCTCAAGATTGGCTCGATAAAGGATCGACTCTGGACGATTGTGTGGAATTAGTTAATCAGTTGAAGAGTGTTGGTATTGAGTATGTTTGTGCATCCAGTGGAGGAATCCTGCCTATAACAAATTTAAAATCAAAGCCAGGTTTTCAAGTTGGGTTTTCTAGATATTTAAGGGAAAAAACTGGAATTATAACGAGAGCAGTTGGTCGAATCGATAATCACAAGGATGCTCAAAATATTATTCAATCTGGCGATGCAGATTTAGTTGCTATTGGAAGAGGATACTTGAATGACCCTAGATGGATTTGGAAAGCAGCGATTGACTTTGACTTTGATATACCGGTACCACCCCAGTATCAAAGAGGGTACTGGTAAAGAGTGAACAATAAAAATTCATTCCGTAACTGTTGAATGGACTTATATTATATTTTATCGTGACTAGATAGGATTAGTTAGTTAACAATAATAATTAGAAAATATATATAGATCAATCATTTTAAAAAGAATTTCTCAAATGCCTCTAGACTATATTTTTATAAAACTTAGTTGCTATCTAAGTTTATTTTTTTCATAAGAATGTCTTAAAAATTTTATAACATGAGTCCCCAGAGATTTGGGGTGAACTTCACCTACATGATATATCAAAGTTGCCCTAGTATATGATGGGTCCACATCAGTATTTGCATGAAGTGATCTATACCCCCAAAAAAGATATACATTTCCTGGTTTAATCAAATATAAATATTTTTCAGGGTTTGACAATACCACTTTAGAAATAATTTTACGCATAAAAATATTTTGAAAGAATATTTTTTCTAGTAAGTTTATTAAAAAAAAAGACCTAATTTTCCTTAAATTTGGAAAAAAAATAAGATGGCCTGATTTTTCTATTGGACCATCAGGAATAATAATGGGAATAAGAGCAGTCAATGAATATGAATCGTAGTGAAATTTAAATGATCTTTTTTTACCAGATACAACTCTTAGGGCATTTGAAAAGTCTGACTTAGTTATCTCCCTGTTGAGAGATACTTTAGACAATAAAGATATAAAATTTGTAAATTCATTATTCTGAGAAATTATCTGAAATAACGAATCTTCTTTAGACATTAAATCAATAATAGAAAAACACTTATTTTCTTTTAATTTAAGAAGTTTTATCACTTCTTCACTAAATTTTTTTTGAAGATTATCATCAAAAACATTTTCAAGACAATGAATGCCAGACGAGTTTAAGTTATTTACAACATCATGTAATAATTGTTCAGATATATTAAATTTCATGTTTAAACTAAAAGTTATTTATAAATTTTCTTACAAAAGCTGATGAATTAAAGTAAATTTTAATGAAGCTATTAAATGCTCTTTCTAGAAAAAAAACATTGCTATAGTCCCACTCTCCTAGGCATGTAAACATGCTATCTTTATAACCTATTCCATGTTTAAATCTATAAGGCCCAGGAAATCTTTTCTGATTCGTAGGTCCAATATCAAAGTAATCAATATCTCTATCCCGAAGCCAATCTATCATAAAAATTAATATTCTATACCCAGGAAGATAATCCCTTCCCTTTTTTGATACAGCATTATATAAGTGATAGGCTCTTCTTCCTGAAATAACAGAGACCCTTATTCCAAGTAAATTACCAAATTTATCAGATGCTTTACAAGTGATTAACTTATCTCCCAACTCTTTTATCAAAGGAATAACTTCCCTATCTTGAAAATTGTTTCTAACTTCCCATTCTAAAGCAAGCTCATCATTAATTAAGACAAAGTCCTCAGGTTTTGTTTCTATTGTAACTATTACTTCTTTTTGAAGAGATTTTTTATGGTTATAACGCCATTTTGGCTTGGCTTCAGATAGTATTTTTATAGTATCTTTTCTTAAATCTAACTCGCAACATTCTAAGGATTTAATCATATACGATGGCCTTTTAAATCCATGCTGAATAAGATGTTCTTTTTCTAAAATATCTTCATGTTTTGAAAAATCAATTCTTAGGTACAAAAAACTAATCTGAAGAATTTCCTGTATTTGTGCTTTAAAATTCTCATCAAGATTCGTTATATTTCCACAAACTCCTCCAGGTATATAAACACTTCCTGCTATAAAAAATTTCTTATAAAGAATTTGTGCAGTAGATTCAATTTTATTATCTTTTATACAAGCGAGGCGTAAAACATCCCAGCCTAAATTTTTTTTATATTCTCCCCATTCATATAACTGTCTAAATTCAGAAGAGTTTTGTTCAACAAAACTATTCCATATATCCTTATTATCATGATGAGTCCATATATTTGACATAAGCTGATTATATTTGTTAACTGAATAAAGTTATTTTAAAATAAACTCCCATTAGAAGAAAGTATTATTTAAATTTAAATCTCTAGAATCTATAGCTGAGGTTTCTTTGCTCATTATCATTTTTAAAGTAATAGCTAATTTTCGATGAATCTTATGAAACAGAAGAATTAATAA
>Ga0075447_10001094_pt1 | contig 12960 bp, 17 predicted proteins | sample CoawatmetaG10DNA_FD_72352 | JGI IMG/M metagenome (GOLD analysis project Ga0075447, IMG submission 72352) | Marine microbial communities from the West Antarctic Peninsula - Coastal water metaG104-DNA | ecosystem: Environmental > Aquatic > Marine > Coastal | place: Atlantic Ocean: West Antarctic...
TCTTTAAATTCTGTAAGTATCCTTAACTCTTCTGCATCAATTTCTGCTTGTCTAGTTACTTTTTGTTGTCTTGATTGCTCTAAAAATTGATCTAAGGCAATTTCAGCATCTATTTTAGCTTGGGTTCCTTCATTAGCAGAATCAATAATGCCTTGCAATCTTACTGTTTGCATTTCAAGTTCTTCTGCATCTATTTCTTTTTGCTTTTCTAATCTTTGTAAATTATCTTCAATTTGTTCTGCATTAAATCTTTTTTGTTCAATAGATAAATTGGCTTCAGATTCAAGTTTAGATTTGGTCATTTCCAACTCCTCTTTGCTAAGTGCTGCATCGTTTGATTGTTGTTCACTTCTAAAACCAGCAACTTGTGCCCTTACTGCGACAAGCTCGTTTTCAGCTTCCATTACAGCTTTCTTAAACTCTATATTATTTTTGTCTTTTTGTAATTCTGCTTTTGCTGCTCTTAATGAAATTTGTGCATTAGACAACATCGCTGCTTCTTGTTGCTCTAAGATAATTGCAAGTTCATCATTTGCTTTTTTCCTATCTGCTATGCTATTTCTTTCATCATCTCTTATTTGCCTTAATGATTCAGCTTGTAAATCATATTTTTCAATTAACCCTTGATTTGCTACTGCTGCTAATTCAGCAGATTTTTTAAGTTCGATATTTGATGTTGCTTGTTTTACAGTTGATTTAGTGTATTCTGTTAATGCCTCTACACCTTTTTTAACAGTTTTGCTAATTTTTTCAGTTGAATTATCAACTCCAGTTGTAACATCAACTAATTCTTTTCCAGCTTCTTTTACAGCTTCCATTGCTCCTTTAAAATCGCGAGCAAATAATTTTTTCATTGCCTTACCTAAAAAACCAAACACTTCAAGAGCAGATTTAACTCTTTCAATAATATTTTGTTTTATTGCTTCACCAAAAGATTTTAAAGATCCTAAAGGATCATCAAAAATAGATTTAAAAAAACCTGTAACAGCTCCAATATTATTAGATATGTAGGTAAAAAAATCATTAAAAGCAATTGCTGTAGCTTCAAAGGCAATATTAAAAATATCTACAACCTTTTGGTTTTGCATAAATAATTCCTTTAATGTGCCTAATGCTAATGCTATTAAAGTAAATACGCCAGCAGCTTTTGTTATTGATTTAATACCATTCCCTAACCCTTTTGCGCCTTTTTTAGCTGCTCCAAAACCCTTACCAAGTAAACTTAATTTTTTAGTTTCTTTGTTGGTAGCTTCTAAACCATCATTAACCTTTTCAACACCATCAGCAACATTTTTAAGATCTTTCTGGGCTTTACCAGTTTTGGTTATTATTTCAAATATTTTAGTTATCATTTTTTTAATCTTAAATAGTTAAATACATCTTTAAATGATTCTGGAGCTTTATTAATTCCTAGTGCTATATTTATATGCTTATCATATAATTTATGTTCTTTACAAAGTTCTAATGCTTCTAATATTGTTTTCATTAATTTGGTTCGTTTAATAGTTCAAAAGATGTTTCTCCAGATTGTAGTTTAGTAGTCATTTTATTTATTGTATAAGTTCTTGTTCCTATAATAATTAAATCATCTAAGGTTAGATTTATTAATACTCTTAGTGGTAATACTGCTTTAAACTTAAATATTCTTGTTCTGCTGTTAAATACTCTTGTTATATAGTTTTCGTAATAAGTTTGAAATAAGCTATTATTAACTCCACCAAAATCTGTAAGTACAAAAGTGTTTATTTCACTACCAAAATTTAAATTATGTGTTGGCGCTACTATTGTATTTGAAATTTCATTACACACACTAGGGATCCAGTAGGTAGGTAAACTAAAATTTGAACCTGAATCTGGCAAACTTCCGTCTTTTTTTCTAAAAGTATTTACAAAATTTATCTCTGTTTTATCTGGTGACTGAAATATGCCATAAAACATTAAAGGAGCGCCAATAGAGGGTTTTAATTCTGTATCCATAAATGTTCCTACTTGAACATCAGTAGCAGTTGAATTTGCTAAATTAAATAATCTTTCAAAAATCATTTGTTCAAAAGGTAATTTTATTTGGTAAATATTCTTTTTACTTGCTCCAGATAAGAAATTTAATTTTCCGTATTCTTTATTATTAAGTAAAAAAAACTGTTCTGCTAGTATGCTTTTAGGTTCTGAATATTCAAAATTAACCTCGCTAAATGGTATAGATTCCTCAATTTTATGTTCGTCTGTTTTTACATATTTAGTTATGTCAAAAGATTCTCCTCCAGCATAGTAAGTGTCTAAAGGTTCAACTATTATTTGCCCTTCATAACTTAAATAAGCAATTAAATTAAACTGTCTAAATAAACCATTTATAAAATCTTTTACTTTTAGTTTTGGTATTTGGTCAGTTATTGTAACAAACTCTGTGTTTATAGATTGATATGCTAAATTTGCAAATGAACCATTATAATTGGTGGTTGTAGTTTGTCCAAAAGTTGAAGAATTTGGATTGCTATCTGTGTCTGTGTATACTCTTGTTATTGTGTAACTAAGACCTACAAATAAATCTTCTTCTGTAATAATTCTAGCAGCAATTTGATTAGGAACAAAATTATTAGCAGCACTAAACAAATATAAATCCATTACGTTTAAAGGATTTCCAGTAGGAGTAAAACCATTGTTTAAATTATCTTTAAACATTGTTACAGACAAAGAACTTGCGCCTTGATTCCTTTCGCTGCGAGCCAATACTTCCATATTATTTACTCGTATAATTTCAATAGCGTAAAATATGTTAGGATTAGATGCTCCATCTGCATTTACAGTAAATACTGTATTTTCAAAATCTTTAGTTAAGTCAGATAAAAAATTAAAAACAGAGTTTGATAAATCAAAAAAACCTCTAAACTGGTCATTTTGTGTATTATTATTAGGAAAAGTGGTGTCAATATAAGTAGGGTCTGTCATTGCTGTACAAGAAGGTGTAGTTGATGCAGAACAACTAGAAGCAATATTATTAAATATACTACTTTTACTTAATATCATTTTACCTTTCTCTCTATGTAACCACATATAAAGATTTGTTAATGCAACAGAATCAAAAAATTTTCCAGTTTTAAAAATTATATTGTATTGATTTTCAATAGCTTTTAATATTAATCTTATTGTTATGGCTGGTTTTAAGTCTTCTGGAAGAACTCCTCTTTTAGTATGATTACCAGAATTATTTGCTATATTAACTGGATTTGTTGTGTTTGATGTATCGTATATATAAGACAATGAATGAGCTATTAAAGGATATATTATAGCATCGTTATAAGTAACACCATCCGCTGTTATGTTTAAACCAAATTGTAATCCAACTTTAACATTATTATTTGCATCATAAACAATAGAATGATTAAATTTATTTAACCATACTAAATCACTTAATTGGTCTTCATTAATAGCGTTTTTAAAATTAATTGTTTCTCCAAAAAAAGTAACCTTATACATTGAAGGTTTATTGTCTTTCATTACAACTTCATTAAGTTGTATTTGTCCACTTTTAAATTCAAAATGATTTAATTCAATTTTAGCACTAGAAAATATTTGATTATTAAATCCTTTTACATCTGGATTAAACCAGTATTTAAAAAGTTTGTTATTTGTTTTTGATGCTGGTAAATTAAAAGTTTTACTATAATCAGTAAATAATTTTTCAATGTCTTTTACATCTTGTATTACTTGAGTTAATGTAATTAGTTCTTCCTCCATTAAATCAACTCTAACAAAATCTTGTGTAGCTACAGAGCCAACTATTTGAGGTTGTATATATAGAATTACTTTTTGCATTTATCTAATGTTATTTACTATGCTAAATGATTTTTCAAAACTCATTGTATAATTAATCATTTTATCATTTAAACCAGTTTTTTTAGTAAATGAACTTTCTTTTAAATTAACTGGATATACAATGTTTTGATCTCCAAATGCAGTTCCAGAATCCTCAACCAGCCACACATACTCACTGACCATTAATTCCTCAAAACTTGGATTCATTAATTCATTTACAAAACCAGTGTTTAAATTAATAGTTTCAGTTCCGTTTGAATTAAATGTTTTCTTTACGTGGTCTGTTGTGTTATAAGTATTAAACGTATTGTTAATATCACAATCCTCCTCTTTTAATGAATAAGAAACTTTATTAGCATAAAAAATACTTGCATTAAAATTTTCTCTTTTAGTATTTAAACTTTCTGTTGATTTTTTAAAAAAGAATAGATCTTGTAAAGCACCCCATCTATTTGTATAAACTATTTTAAAAGGAGAATATTTACATTCATCTATTAGCTCAACTTTTATTGTTCTAATAGTTTCATCTCCATAATTAATTTCTATTTCATCAATTGGTTGTGATGTTGTATTAAAAGATAAATATTTAAGTTTAAGTTTTGAATCAGTACTATCTGGTGTATTTACACTTGATATTGTTACTCCATTAAGTTTGTATGTAACTGAATTTACATTTTCAACATTAACTGGTAAAAAAAGTAAATCACCTTTATTATGTTGTATATAATTTGATGTTATTAAAGCATTTTGTTGTACTGTATAATTAACACCTTCCTTAAATGTATTGTAACCCTCTTGAGCTAAATAAACTGATGATGTTGCTGAACCTATAATAGTTCCAGAAGATGTTCTTGCTGAGGTTGTTACAGTAACCCAAACAGATTGATTTTGTCCAGCTACTGTATATCCTCCAGTTGTATTAGTGTTAAATTTTTGTTCTATAAAATCATTTACAATTTCGCTAATATCAAAAGAAACTGAGTTTTCTGTTCCTATTGGTTTTTTATTTAATGTAAAATTTCCTAAATTTGCTGGGCAACTAAGTACACCTACAACTCCTTGTTTAATACTTATTACTATTTGAAAATAACTTAATGTTGCATTTGTTACTTCAGGGGTTCTTGTGAAAAATGGACTTCTTGTTCTTATTATCGTACTCATTATATTTTTAAATTATCGTTTAAATATCCTTCTAACATTTCATCTTCAAATAAAGGTAAGGCATCTTCAAATGGTTTTGTAAAAAACAAACTTGCTCTAATTCCTTTTCTAAATATGCTATTTGCTATTATAAAACTCAATGATTTTCTTGTTATAAATCTTCCAGTCTTTTTATCTCTTCCTTGTATTCCAGCAGCTTTACTCCATTTTTCAAAAACACTAGCTGGTGGTCTTTTATTAGTATATTTAAAAGGACTTGCACTACTTTCTGGATATGTAGATTTAGATCCCTTTACTCCTTTATCCACAAACTCACCATATTTTTCACTTAGAAAAGAAACCTTATTATCCTTAATAGTATATTCTAAACTAGATGATAAATTACCAGTCTTGTTTTTAGAGTCTAAATTTTGTCTAGCTTTTTTTATAACAAACTCTGCATATTTTTGTAATGCTTTTTTAAATTCACTCATTAGCAGTAAGTCATATCATCTTTAGTACCAGCATCAAAAGATACCGCCCAACCAGCTAACATATTATCAAAACGTTCTGTGAAAGGCTCACAACTTGCTGGATTAATTAGTTCAAATTTATCTCTGTATAAATCGCTTTTTTGTAATACTCTCATAACTCTTGTCGCTAATGCTAACTGAGTATTTAATATATCTTGTCTATTGTCATTACCTCTATATAAATCTGTTACTTGTTCGTTGCTAATATCTACTAGATCCATAAAAAATATAGTCATATTAAAAGTCACATAATTATTGTTTATTGTAGCACTATTTATCATTACGTGCGCTAATGGAAATAAAGATTGTTTTTTAAGATCTATATCTGCTATATCTCCAAATGTAATTTCGTGGTTAAATGGTTCTGCTGTAACGACATCTTTTATTTTATCTATTATATTGTAAAAAGTATTCATATTGCTTTCATATAAGTTGGTGTATGTTCTCCTAAATCTTGTTCAACAAATTCCTCTAAACTATCTATTGCATAATCAAAACTCAAATTTTCTTTTTGTATTAATATATCTAAACAAACCCAATAGTCATAAACCGCCTTTGCTGGTGGATTTACTGTTACACCTAAAAAAGCATCTTCAAATCCATCTACAAGAATTATGTGTTTATTTCCATTCAATAAATCTCTTTCTGTAAGCTCCTCTAATATGTCATTTTTTGTCATCGTCTATTTGATTTTAATATATGTTGTTCTAATTGATATTTATCTTTCTCAAAGGCTAAGTGCATTAAACAGGTATGGAGTTTTGTTTTGGTAATTTCATCGTACTTGAGAATGTTTCCATTAGTGAGGCCATAGATGGATTGATACCAACCCCATTTTGCAGAGAATCCCGAAGATGCTGAGGTACCTCGATCTCCTCCTGTGTCGCTAAATAACTCAGTATATGATTCTGTAATTCGTTCCTTAAATTGTAAAAAAAAACAAGCGAACCAAATACTATATCTAATGTTGTTCCTGTCATATCGTATTTATCAGAGCTTTCGTAATCCTCAACTAAATACTTTCTTTTTTTATTAAATGTAATTGGCCTAAATAAAACACCTATTGCTTTGTGCATTAATTCCCAATCTGCAAGGTATGTATCTAAGTCGACATATTCTCCAAAAGTCATATCATCCAGTTTAGGTATAAATCCAAACTCTTTATTATCTAAAGTAAACCTATCAATGAATTTAGGTTCTTTATTAAATAAACTTGTAATGTCTTGGCATATCTTAGTTATGTCAACTGCTTTAATTTGTAAAACACTTTTTAAAGGTATCTTACAAAAGATCTCAATCATTTTTTGCTGCAAGAAATTATCTACCTCTTTACCATCAGCTATTTTTAGCCACTTTTGGTATTGTTTTAAAGTAACTTCATTTAATGATTCTGGAATATTAATTGTGATATTCATATACTATAAACGTTTTAATTGGTTAATCGTTATACACGAATGTAATGTTTTTTTCTTTTCTTCTCTTTTCTTCTCTTCTCTTAATGCTTAGCAAAAGTGTAGCGAACGCTTAATAAAAATGATATTCTCCTTCGTTTGGATTTTGTAATTGGTAACTAACCGAGTAACGCAAAGCATCTATTGCGTGATTCCAATTATCACAAGGAGTTTGGCTTTTCTTTTCTAACCAAACATAATTATTAAATTCTTTAATTAAATCTGTACTTTCTGGATCTATTATTAAATCATAATCTTGTAATAAACTTATACCATAATTAACGCTTCCTTGTCCTTTAATTGCTGGAACTACATTACCAAATTTATTTAACTCATTTATTAATCTTGGTTCTGCCGAATCTCCTATTATTAAATTATCCTCTGCAAACTTACTGTTAAGTTGTCCTATGTCACTTGTGGTTAACTTTGTTTGGTAGAAACATAGCTTTACATATATAATCTTTTTTTCTTTATCTATGCTCGTTTTTACAAGTGTGGTCGGATCGTTGCTAAATCCGTAATCTTGTCCAAATACAGGTTTGCTTATTTCTCTAAATTGTCCTAAACTCCAATTGCTAAAAATAACCCCCTCAGCCTTTTCTAACCAAGCACCTTCAATAGTGTGTTTAAAGCGTTTAGGTCTACGCTCTTTCATATCATTAATCCTTTCTAAATAACTTTCTGAAAGATGTTCGATGTTATCTAAGTATGTAGAATGACAATATGTAGTTTGACCAACTACTCCAGAAAAACCAGCCTTAACTCCAATAGATTCGTAATATCTTTGATAAATCCAATGTTCTTTAGTTGAGGGATTCATTATCATTACAACTCTGTTTTTAGCATCTTTCTGTCTAATTGAAAAATCTATTTTATCAAATATATCTTCATCAACCATTTCTTCTGCTTCGTCAATAATCCAAGTTGTTATGCCTTGTAAGGATTTTAAATTAGCTGTTTGATCTCCAGAGCTTGTTTTAATACCTCTAAATAAAATCTTGCTACCAGTTTGTACATTTGTTATTTCGCTATTTGTAATATGAAAAAAACTCTCCCACCCCATTAACTCAATTTTTTCTTTAAACTCTGGTATTATAGAAATAGATGCAGATTTTAAGGTGTATCTTGTAAATAAAATTTTATGCTGTGATTTTAAATCGTAAGATAATAACAAAGTAAATAAAGACACTTGAAAAGATTTTCCAGAACCCCTACCCCCTGTTAAAAGAAAGTACCTTGTATCATTAAAAAATATATTAAATTTCTTTTTTAGCATTATTAGATAGTTTCCTCATCATTTCATCAAAGTCAAATCCAACATTTTCAGTTCTTAAATCAATAGTGTCCTTAGCTGTTCCATATCCAGAATCCATTAGTGCTTTGTAAGCTGCTACATCTCCTTCCATAGCTTTTCTTATTAAGGCTAATGTAATAATATCTTCTTGTGTTAATATTTCATCTTTTCCAGTTAATGGGTTCTTTCCTTTTCTTGTAGTTTCTAACCATCTACGAGCAATTGTGCTTCTGCTCAAACTCCCTTTAGGTCTTCCAGATGGATTACCAGATTCCCCTTTTTTAAAAGGTTTTAAATTTTCTTCGTTTGCCATTCTATTTGTTTTTATTATAAAATTCTTGTAATGTTTTACTTTTAATATCGTTTACTTTAGTTAGTTTAATATTATGTTTTTTGTTTTTTATTTTATCCCAATCAATATCTGTTCTTCTAACCAATGAATGTTTAAAATGTTTTTTCCAGTTTACGTAGTGATGAGGTCTGTTAAATCGTATTTTAGTTTCTGCATATTGTGGCCATATTTCTTCCAAAGATCTGGCTTTTAATATTTTCTTTTCGTGTGCATTACCTTTATACAGCTCGTCTTGGTTACCACCTTTCATTTTTAAAACTGTACTCATTTTTTCAACTACAAAAGCATTAAACAAAACTGTGCATAATTTATTATGTAATACTTGTAAACATAGATCTACATCTTCGTTGTATTTTAATCTCCATCTATAAGGCACATTATTTTTTATTAGCATAGCACTATATGCGTGTACATTAATGTAAAATGGTTTTTTATCTGATGAACTAGGAATTACAAACTTACCATAATTAAAAGCTGTTATTCCTATATTCTCATATCTGTCTGTAAACTCTTCCAGTATTTGTATTGCTTTTAAAGAATTACAAGGAATTTTATTGCCTTTAAAAACTCTACGCACTCTTGCTATATTATCATCAAAACACCAATGTCTTTCGTGTCCATTTTTAATACTATCTTCCCAAGCATAATTTCTGGCTGGGTAACTACCTTTACCTAAATTAGAAAATGGTAATTTTACAACATATTTTTTTCCTATTGAGTTACAATAATTATCGTACTCTTGTGGCTCAACTAAAATCTTAAAGTCAACACCATCTTCAATAAAAAACTTAGCAGTCATAGGATTTTCCCATCTACCTTTAGAAATTATGTAAATTGGATATTTAGACATTTTTTAACATCATTGGTATTTGATTAAATGTTTTCCAAATGCGTGATGGTTTTATTTCAGATTGTCCATTCTTTTCGTATTCAGTAAACCATTTTGGATATGTTTCAACTAATTTTAAATTTCTTATTTTTCTTCCGTTATTCTTATAATCAACAGAAGCATTACACCCTCCCTTTACAGTACCAGATGATGGGGTTGTAAAACTATATTTATTAAAAACCATTGTTACTAAATTCTCCATTAATAACCTTACGCTAAAATCAATGTCTTCCGATGTTTTTGGTTGGTATCTAGCATTTGTTTTATTATTTAATAACTGAAAACAATAAACCATTTTATTTAAATCAATATCAAGTTTTTTAGCAAAAGCAAATCCATCGTGTGTTATACACGCAGCACCAAAATTTACACATTTATCTGAAATATTTTCAATGTCTAACAACATCTTTATTGGATTATTTATTTTTTCCCTATCTCTTAACCCTCTAATTTTATTTATAGATCTAAAAAAAAGACCACGCAAATCATCATCAACTTGCCAGTGTTTTTTATAACCATTTTCTTTACTCCATTCAATACAAAAATTTCTAACATAATAAATACCTTTATCATTCTCTTTTATATTAACAACTTTTTTTTCTCCAAATACATCTACATATTTTTGGTAGTCTTGTGGTTCTACCATATAAAAATAATTTATACTATGTAATTCAAATAATTTATGTGTTGTACAAATATCTGCTCTACCTTTTGATATTATACAAATAGGATATTTATTCATATTTTAACGACTTAAGGTCTTTTTGTTTGCTATAAGGATAATTAGTTGTCCAAGTTTTACCTTTTTGTGCACTATATTGTAATTTGTATTTGTTATTAAAATCTTCCCTATCTTGTTCTGTATTAAACGTAATAATAATTTTAACTACATCTTCCTTTGGCTCAAACTCAGGCATACCTACCCACTCAGAATTTTCATCTCCAGAATTAACCTTATTAACCTCATCATCATAGTTCTTCCAAACATCCATTCCAAAATCTCCTAAGTCAACAGAATCCCATTTATTAGCTATCATATCCCAATCCCATTCTCCAAAACTTACATTATCCTTGATTATAAATTCTCGTTGTTGTTTCACTGTTAATTGATCTGCTTTAATAATATGCACTTCTTTTAATCCAGCTTCTTGGCACGCCTTTAAACGCATATTACCACCCAGTACAAACATATCTTCGTTAACTACTATTGGTCGTATCTGCAACATCTCTGGAAAATCCTTAATAGACTTTACTAATTTATGGAATTTATTGTCCTTTATTACTCTCGGATTGTCTGGGTTCCTCTTTACTTTGGTTATTTTTATTTTCTCGGTTTTCATCTTTAAAAAATTTTAATAGTTTCTTCTCAATTATTTTTATTTTCTCTTTCGTATTCATATTCATTAAATAACCTTTTCATTGTTTCTACTAATCCCCTAACGCAACTACCACAACTTGATGTTTCTTTATTAGTTTTAAATACTCTATTATGTATTTTAATTAATCCTTTTTGTTCATTTGAATTAACAACATTTTTTTGTTGATTAAAGAATCCTTTTAAATAAACGTATTCATCCTCATTTAAACATTCTATATTCTTATAAGGAAATATTTTATTGAGCTTTTCTTTTCTTGTATCGCAACCACAATCTTTTCCGAGTTTATCAAATATCCAATCTGTAGCTTGTTTTATTCCAGTTGCTTTTGTAATCTTTTCTACAGTATCTCCAAGACCTTTACTTTTCATTAATCTTTTTTTTTATTTCTTTAATACAATTATTTATTGTTTTCCATACAACTACGTGGGATATATTAGTTGCTGCAGATAACTTTCTTATGCTATGGAATTTTTTTCTATATAAATTAAACAGCTTTTTATCAAACCAATAAAACTGATCTACGATATCATCAACTTGTTTATAAATGTCAATGTATGGTTCGTTGTCTGCTTTTAATAAATAATCTAGGTTGTAATTAATCTGGATATCCTTTTCTTTTTTTATTTGATCTAAGAAAATATTTTTTAACATCTTATATATAAACGCTTTATTTATTAAATCGTTATGCATTATATCTAAAATATTTAATTTATTGTCTTTTACCTTATTGTGAATTATAATATAAAAGTCGTGTAATAAATCTTTGTAAGGTGTCTTACTGTTTTTGGTGATCTCTTTTGCAAACGTGGTCCACAAAGCATCATTCTTTATTAGAATATTGAGTATGTTATTTTTTTCTAAATTCATCTAGTTCTAGCAATAAATTAACAAAGTCATTATATTGTAATGCTATATAATCCTTTTCAAAGTTTTTAGTAAATACAACTACAGGACTTTTTAAAGTTCCTCTTGCATCTCCTTCGCTTTGTTCTAATGCTTTCCAGATGTTTAATTTTTCTTGGTTCTTACACTCCCAACTATATTCAGACAATATACCAGATAGTGTCATAATATCCCCCTTAATGGATAATCCTCCAGAATTTGGGGTTCTTCTTATGTTAGTATTAAATTTTTTAGAAAGATCATTTGCTATTTTTAGCTCAAATCTTTTACCTTTTTTATTTGCGTTTAAAGTCATAATATTTCAAAGTGTTTTCTTATAGCCGCACCTAATTCATAGTTATTAGGGTGTAAATGACAGAGATAATTAACAGCGTTGCGCACATAAGTATCAGAGATAATATCTTCCAAGTCTGATTGCTCATATTTTTTGTTACTCTTCAAAGTGTTTTATAAATATATTTGTCAATAGGCATCCAGCTATAAATGTTGTAATGTGCGATACTAAAAGCCAAGTAAATATTTCTGTCATAATATTTTTTTTACTCTTTGTTTTAGTAAAGCAGTTTCTTTATATGCCTTAATTGACTGTAATTTTATGGAAATTATTTCACTTTTCAAAATTTCTATGTGACTTTCTTGCTTTAGCATAACGTTTAAGGTTAAATATAAGCTCTTTAAAGAACTTTCTGCTTCTTTTGGTATACTACTATTACCATACTTATTTTCAATCTTTAGAATTAAAATTTCTAGTTGATTTTTTGCGTGTATAAAATCTATATCGTTCATCTTTTTAAATCCATTGTATATAGTAACTCGTCTCCAAGTTTATTATCTATTGATTTTATAGTTCTATATATGTTTATACTTTTCTTTTTTACCTCTTCCTTTTCTCCTTTAGTTGAATCTGAACCTAAAGTTGTATATAATGAACAATCTATTCTTAATAATTCATCTATTTTTTGTTTATCAGTCCAACTTGTAAACTGCATAAACTTTTCTATGTCTGTATATTTGTAATTCATTTTTTTTATTTAAATATTATTTTTCCATTATTATTAATAATTTTACCTTCTTGTTCATTATCTTGATTATGCCATCTATTTTCGAATGGACTTGTGTATCTGTCATTGTCTTTTAAATGTATTCTATTTTGGTTTTGATATTCAATAGCTTGTTCATACATACGTCTATTATTAATATATATAT
>Ga0075447_10001100_pt1 | contig 12942 bp, 13 predicted proteins | sample CoawatmetaG10DNA_FD_72352 | JGI IMG/M metagenome (GOLD analysis project Ga0075447, IMG submission 72352) | Marine microbial communities from the West Antarctic Peninsula - Coastal water metaG104-DNA | ecosystem: Environmental > Aquatic > Marine > Coastal | place: Atlantic Ocean: West Antarctic...
GATCTAAAATATCAAAAAAACTGTTTTTCTGAATTAATAAATCATTTAAAGTAACTGTGAGAATACTACCAGGAGCAACCTCATTAACATCCTGAAATGGTGTTTTTTCATGATAGAAAAAGCCATTTCTAATATAAGAAAATATCTCCCTTTCATCAACTTTCAGCCGATTCACGCAGTTACTAAGTGTATTTAATTCACTCGCAAACACCATCGAACCTGCCTTCTTAAAATAATATAGAGGTTTCTTTCCTGCCCTGTCTCTACCCAAGATTAGTTTATTGGATTTTTTATCAAGAATTGCAAATGCAAACATTCCATCACACATGGAAAGAGCGCCTTTACCATGCTCAATATATAGCGCTAAAAAAGTTTCAGTATCGGATTGGGTTTGAAATGTGTAACTTGCTACTTTACCCCTTAGTGCAAGATGGTTGTATATCTCTCCATTAAAAACAATAACCCAATCCCCAATTACCAAGGGTTGTGCTCCATGCTCAACATCTTGAATTGATAATCGAGTATGTACTAAATTAATATTATTGTGAGCATAGTTTGTTTGCGCGTCTGGACCACGATGAAATAAAAACTTTTGAGCTTTATTAATATCACCTTGTGGATAATTAACAAATCCTGCAATTCCACACATACTTTATTTTTTTCTTCTTGAAAACAATGTTCGATAAATAAATGGAGCAGCAAGAACAATAATGATTGGCAGCATTTTAGATCGATGTCGTATACCTGTTCCAAAATTTCCAACTGCTATGGAAAATACTAGAATCAAGAAAATAAGAAATACTAATAATAGTATTGCCTGATTGTTGGGCTTAATATATTTTCTATGACTATAAATTGAAAGAAATAACAACATATAAACTACTCCGTCTAACATGCCAAATAAATGTTTAAATTTTAAAATATCCCATGGAAATGGAGAAAAAAGAAAATAAAGTGATTTGGGAATCAAAAGCAATAAAAACTGCATAGGAGTATCAGCTATTAACCAAGAAGGATAAGCTGCTACCCCTGTAGCCATAATACTTGTTCTCCAAATTAATGTGTCTACTTTTACTATTTGTAGCCAGCTAGAATATGGAAGGGATAGAGATGAACCATATATATATATAAAAATTCCAACCAATGTACAAGTTAGAATTATCAAAAAAGATTGAATATCAAGGATAGAATTATTGATTAAACTAGTAACCAAAATCTTACTGTTGAACAGAAACACGATACTTAAAAACAAAACACCTGCGGCAGCAACACCAGGATGTAATAAAGCTTGCATAAAAAATGACATTAAAGCAATAGATGCATGTGTTAATTTGTTTGTTTTTGACCATAAAACAACATGAAGCATGCCATAAAGAAGTAGCAAAGTAATAAACACTTCGCGCAGGGTAAGAGACGAATATAAAACCAAAATTGGAGATACAGCTACCATCCAAGAAGATGTCTTAGCAGCCCCGTCCGTTCCCCAAACTTCTATAGATAGTTTCCATACTAATACTACACAATAGACACCCGCTAACACACTAATTGACTGAAGAATTAAAGGACTTCTGCCAAAAATTGCATAAAGTAACGAAGCAATATTTGAATAAACCCATGTTGGGCCGTGTTCTAAAAAATGAGTAGTAGCTTCTATTAAGCCGCCCTTTCCCCACATCCATGCTTTAGACTCAAATCCAGTCGCATCAATCCCACCATCTGGAAGCGTTACAACATATAAATTAATTAATGATGCGCTAATACGAAAAACAAATGCAATTGTAATTACTAAAGCTATCTCTTTGTACTTATTTGCAAGCCGCATTGTGATGCCAGCCACTATTACTACAAATACTATTCCGTAAAATGTTTCCATTTCTTACATGCCCTCTAAATCAAGTATTTCCAATATTAAAATTTGCATAATTGTAAAAGACTATTTAATGACTGAGTTCATAACTTCATCGTATTGAGACACGATTACTTTATCGTTATTTGTAGCAGATGCAAAAGCAAAGCCTTTGTTTGCAGCTAATTCTCTTTCGTCTGAATTTTTGATGTAATATTCAAGTAACTCAATCCAATTCTTTTCAGAGCTACAAGTCATTGACAAGTCGGCTTTTGCCATTACACGCAAATGTGCAGGGGTTGCTGATGTTAATGTTGGCAATCCCATTAACCAAAAGTTTAATAATTTATTTTCAGGCTTCCCCCAATCCATTGGGTCATCTTTATTCATAGGTACCACAGCTAAGTCACATGCCCCAGCAATTTGAGAGCACGTATGGATATTCCACTCATAAAGATATATAGCATTTATATCAAACATCTTGCGCACATCATTAATAGTTTGCTTCTTGATATACTCTCCCATGTATTTGCCATATTCTAATGATGTAATCATATGCAAATTCACTTTATAGCGCTTATTTAAGTCTGATAGAGCATTCTTAATTACTGAAAAAGACTTTATATTGTATGGCAAGCCTTCCCAAACAATATTGACCTCTTTTTTTATGGCATAACTTTTTTTTACCCTTTTAAACATATGTTTGGAATCAAGTATGATGTGAGTATTGGGACACAAAGTCTGTAAATATTTCTTTTGCTCCTTAGTACAACATATAATGGCATCAGCTCGTTTACACATTGTTTCATATGTCTTTCTCTGGCTAAATAATAAATATTTATGTTGTCTGGTAAGATATTTTGCCAATCCACGCAATAAATTCTTAATGGAGTATGCTGGTATAGCGAAATAAGAATCTACTAATTCAAATACAATTTTAGTGCCATTCTTCTGATATTTAGACCAAACAGATAAATCAGCACCACTGCTAACAAAAATCAAATCATATTTTTTATTAGGATTCGCAATCTCAAACGCTATTTTTTTTTGTTTTGCATAAAAGCGAAACCCTCGTTTCTCTCTTATTGTTGCTGGAAATTTTTGAGAGGGTGCTAAACCTACTTTAAGATTCTTAATGTCTACCATTTACACCAAACCTATTTGTTAATAACTTTATCATAAAGTTCTTTTGCATCATTAATGCCCTTTAAAGGCTTGGGGCCATAATAAAAAGTATCAACAGCCGATAATTTTCGCTTAGTAATCAACATGCGCATAGATAGTAAACTTTTTTTATCCCACAACACAGAAATAAGCTTAATCATATCAACAAAACTAAGACGCATAAATAATTTTAACAAGCTTCCAAAGCTAATAACTTTGAGCTTGTACTGTGAAATCCAAAAATATACTTGATGTTTTACATAATTTAATCTGGAAATATTAATATTTTCTAAGGAATCCGGATAATTTTCCTTTAATAATTCAAGCCATACATGCATATTATTAATTAATGGATTACCTGGAAGCTTGCCTGGAAAATCGTCATCTATCCCAAGATAATTTTTAGCTTTTTCTTGTTCCTGTGAATCAAATACAAGAGTTCCATAGGACTTTGGTGTTACGCCCACTATATATAGTTTTTCAGGTGAAAATACCCACGACTTAGCCTTAAGTAGTAAAGAATTTAAGGCAAAATGATCTGGATAAGGTGCGCGAAACAAATCTCCCTCTACGCGATTGATAACCTTTCTAGACCACAAGTGAGGAAGTGCATTAAGAGGAACACGTGGATGAAAACTAAACATGCTCTCTACAATCGACTTTAAAAAATAATTTGGAAGTAGCTTCTCACGATCTAAATATTCTTCATATTGAAAATGTGGATCCGAATAAAAGCTTGTCTTAGAATCTTTTATAACGCCTGGATACAAAAAAGAGTATCCATTAAAAGTAATTCCATCTGGCTCATTATTCCTTTTTATAATTAATTCCAATTTTTTAAAAAAACCAGGCAAAAGATAATCATCATCACCGATCATCAGCACATAATCACCAGAACTTTTGTTTAATGCATTATTCCAATTTTCTGTCACAGATACAACAGTTTGAGATTTATAGTGTTTCATTCGATTATCATTTGAAAATGATTCTATTATGAGTCCAGAACCATCAGTATTTGCATTGTCAAATACAATTAATTCCATGTCTTCATATGATTGATTCAGAATTGACTGAATACATTTTTTCAAATATTTTGCGCCGTTACGAGTTGGGAGTAAAACAGAAAATTTCATAAGTTTTTTATTTTATTTAGTGAATTCTATAGGTTGATCATAATAAGTTATACGAGTCCCTCCATCATCAAACCCAATAGGAAGGCAGAATAATTCAGAAAGAGCATCAATTACAGATTGATGATGCTTAGTCTCAACATATAATAATAGAAAACCTCCCCCTCCAGCACCAAGTAATTTCCCACCAATCGCCCCACTATCTTTGGCTTTTTGATAATAATTATCAATTTCATCTGATGATATTTTATCTGTCAGTTCTCGTTTGATCTTCCAACCTTTATCAAGCAATTCACCAAACTTATTTAACTCATTACCACTACTATTGGAAAAAATATCTCGCAAAGGCGCCACTAAATCTTGAAGTTCTCTCAAGCTATTGAGCTTATTTTGAGTCTCCTTTTGTTGTATTTTTAGAATATTACTAGCATCCCTTTTTGTTTTCAAATAAAACAATAATAAATTACTTTCTATAGCTTTTTTTATTTCTGGTCTATAAAGCACAGGTTCAACTGTTACAGATTCATCAGGATTGAACGTAAAAACATTGAGATTTCCATATGCTGCTGCAAAATGGTCTTGTTTACCCATAGCTCGACCAAGTATATCAACCTCTATATGAGCAGCTTCAGACGCAAGAGTACGTTTAGTTACCATTTCGCCTCTTAAAGCGTGTAATGCGTTAACAAGACCTACAGTAAATGAGCTCGACGAACCTAACCCTGTCTGACCAGGAATATCGGTAAATGTAGTAATTTCTATTGGAAAATCTATCTTAAAAAATTTAAGCGCTTCTCTAACAATAGGATGCTCAATATCCTCAATTTTATCTTTAAACTCTACCTGACTCCAATTAATGCGATATTTATGTTCTACAATACCAAGTTGTCTTTTAATAACCACATAGATATATTTATTGATTGATGTGCTGATAACTCTACCTGGTTCTTGAGAGTAAAATTCTCGTAGATCAGTACCTCCACCAGCAAAACTAATTCTAAATGGCGTTCTTGTGATAATCACTGATTATAGTATCCTTTAATATTAGCAATGCAATCCGTAAGTAATAGCGAGTGGCAAATAGGTTGTTCATTTTTTGATAATTTTTTTAGCTCTGCTGCCTTTCCAATAAAAATTGAATTACATCCTGCACTCTCTGCTGCTTGACAATCCCTAGGATCGTCACCAATAAATAGTGTTTTGTCGAGTCTTAATAGATGATCTTGACTAGCTTGAAATAACATGCCAGGGTTTGGCTTTCTGCAATAGCATTTTTCATTCCAATGATGAGGACATACATAGATATCAATAATTTTTATACCATCTCTTTTCAACTCATCTTTCATTTTACTATGTATTTGCTCCAAGTCATCGAGATTAAACATGCCTCTTGCAATACCTGCTTGGTTGCTTACCACTATAAATTGAAATCCATTTTCCGCCAATAATTTCATTGCATTTCGGGTATCAATAATCCACTCAAACTCATCCCAATTTGTAATATATTCGCCTTGTGTTGCTTTTTGATTGATCACCCCATCTCGATCAATTAATAAAATTTTTTTAGGAGCAAGGTAAGTTCGAGTTTTTTTCCAGCGCTCTGGATCTGAGATGCTTTGATAATGATCATTTTGCACCCATGCGCTAATCTGTTGTTGAAATGCCATTTTTTGCAAAATTGTAGAAAAACTGCATTCTGGAGTTTCATAAAAACTTAAGGTTATATCTTTTTCTACAACCATATAGCCAATTTCTACATAATTCATGTCATGGTTAGACCTATTATTATCATATTTTATGACAATGCCCGATGAATCTAAAATGATATTCCCAGGTTGTTTTAGAGCCACCATAAAAGTTAAAGCTTTTTGATTTATCTCATGCTGCTCAAAGATTTTATTTAACTGCAATGGTGCAAAATTATCTGAATATAGCAGCAAAAAACAATCATCTAAGTGTGCCTTTGCCTCCCATATTCTTTTTCCTGTATCCCACTCTATTGGACCTTTAGAGTAATTAATTTTCCACCCCCAAGCGCTTCCGTCATTAAAATAATCTTCTATTTTTTCTGACAAATATCCTGTTAGTAAAATAAATTGATCAATACCTTGCTCATAAAGTTGTTGTAGTAAGTACCATAAAAACGGCTTGCCATTGCAATCAATCATTGGTTTTGGAATAGTATTGACATATGGTTGCAGGCGCGTACCAAGACCTCCACACAAAATAACAGCTTGGGTTGGAGTATTCATTGGCTATTTAACCATTGCTGTGTTTGATGAATACCGTCAGTTAACGAGGTGGTTGGCTGCCAATCCAGGATCTCCTTTGAGTTCTTAATATCAGCCCAAAAATCAACTTCGCATCGACTAATTTCTGTTTTAGACTCAAGCTCTGCTGTTAGAGACTCTGAACCCAGTGCAATCTTTTCTGCTATAAGGCAAACTTTAAGTACTGAAGTTGATCTGCCAGAACCAAGATTATAAATACCAGAAGGGAAGTTGACAGATACTGCTTTTGAAAAAGCATCAGCCACATCATCAACATACACGAAATCATTAGCATTTACTGGGGTACGTATATTTGGCACCTGGCCTTTTTTCAAATTATTTAGGATGCTTGGTATCAATGCCCCAGATCTTTGTCCTGGGCCATATACAAAGAATAATCTAAACCATCCTAATTTTATAGATTTTTGTTTTGCGATAACTTCACTCAATAAATATAAAGAATACTTTGATATAGCAAAAAAATTCATTGGATTTACTATATCAGTATTAAGGCATTCACCATACATTTTTCCGTATTCCCAGCAACTACCTGCAATTAGAATTTTCTTACAACTTTTAATTTCAGCTATAAAAGATATAAATGATAATGATTGGTTTAGATTTAAGATTGATTTTTCAAGAGAGTAATCTGGAATATCTTGCCATGCAAGATGAATTAGCACCTCTGGTTTAAATGCATTAATTTCTGTTTGATAAGTTTCTGGAGAGGAGAAATTTGCTTTTAGCCATTGAAGAGAGTTTATTTTTTTTTGTGCAGGAATTTCTCTTCCAATAGCCAACACTTCACAGCCCATCATCAATAATTTATTAACAATTGGTTTACCAATAAATCCAGACGCACCTGTTACCACTACTTTCACTTTAATCGCTTACGAAGTCAGGAATATTTAAATCTTTATCAGATATCACTTTTGGATCACAGGGCCATTCAACATTAAACTTGGGGTCATTAAATCGAATACCTCTATATCCATTAGGGTTAAAGGAATCACTCATGTAGTAATGAACTATTGTATTTTTGGACATGGTTAAAAAAGCATTAGTGCATCCAGCGGGCATATAAATACTTTCTTTATTTTTTGCTGATATTTCTGAAGAAACCCAATTTAGATATGTTTCTGATTCTTTTCTAAGATCAATAATCACATTAAAGAGAGAACCTGTTACACATGTAATAATTTTAGACTCAGAGCTTGGATGAACTTGATAGTGAAAACCCCTCAAAGTATGTTTTTTAAAATTTTCTGAAATATTACCCTGCTTAACAGTAAATTTAATTCCAACTGACGACAGCTCATCTCCACAAAAACTCCTCCTAAAGACACCTCTTTCATCTTCATGAAGGATTGGTTTAATTAAATAAACACCCTCAATTTTTTGTTTTATAAATTTCATAAAATATATGGATTTCCTGGCAAAGGAATAATAAACTTTCCTTTAAAACCTGAATCTCTCAAATCTTTAATAATTTCATCTTGAAAATTCCATGCTAATAGCAATATCTTTTCAGCATCTTTTATCTCTTTCAAGCCATCCTCAAAAGATATTATTGGTATATTAGATCCGGCAGTTATTAGTCCTTTTTTTAATGGGTTTTTATCTAACACCGATGAAATATGTTCCGATGTGATTCTGCAAAAATTTAATAATGTAGAGCTGCGTGCTGAGGCGCCATATGCAAGTATTTTCTTATCCTCGTTAATAACCATTTCTCTAAGCTTACTAGAATGTTGCATTACTTTCTCAGAAAATGACTGCCAACGATTATAAGAGTTAATTTTATTGTCTAATTCATATTGCTCTAAATCTATGAGTTTTTCTGATTTTTCTTTTTTTTCTTTTGAGAAATATACTACCCAAGACCCACCACTAATTGGACTCTTCATAACATCATAAATATATAAACCATGTCTATTAATCAATCCACCTATAGTTTTCAATGTGTAATAGAATAAATGCTCGTGATATATATAATCATAATGCATCTCTTCAAGCACAAGTCCTGCGTTATGAAATTCAATAATCCCAACACCATTCTCTTTTAATAAGGTGCTCATTCCTGAGATTACTGAATGAATTTCTTTTACATGAGGTATAACATTTCTAGCAAAGATAATATCTGATTTTCCATTCTCTTTTAGTAAATTCTTTGCCAATTCAATGGTGAAAAAATCATTTCTAGTAGGTATTCCATTTTCCACAGCAAGTTCTGCAATATTTTTTGCAGGATCAACGCCTAGAACTTTGCATCCACTCTCAATAAAACGCTTTAAAAAAGTTCCATCATTACTAGCAATCTCAATCACATATGGTTTTTTAATATTTGAATCGATAAGTTCAGATAATGCTTTTTTAACAAACTTATAGCTATACTGCTCTGCAACAATAGATGTACCAGTAATCCATAGATAATTCCGAAAAAGATATCCTGGATTCACATCTTCACCAAGTTGAACTGTAGAACATTTTTGGCAATAAACTAACCTTAGTGGGACATCTTCTGGATGATCATCATCCAAACTATACAAACTATTAGCAGGTGGCTGTTTGCCAAGATTTAACACTTCTTGTATATTAGCAGAGTGGCATACTCTACATTCTTCAACGGTTTCGTATAATTTTTTGATAACTATTCCCATGTCCTTATAATATTAAGTTACTTACTATTTAAAAAATCTAAAAGTATCATTCAGATAATTATTTTCTTTCAAATGAACCAATTGCTGAAGTCGTACAGTCTCTTTTCCTCTAAACTGCTGTTCTGTAAAATTTATTCTGTCAAAGAATTCTACTAACTCCCTTCCACCCATATCAAGATCCCATTCTGGCTTATAATAATCTTTAAGCTCTGAAAGAATCCTTCTGAAACTAACTCTATAAGTTCTTGGGTCTGTATGGCCACCAGTAAAGATCAGCTCACTTCCTGGTACAGATCTTTGTACAGCTTCTGCAATGTCTCGAACCGTAAAGTTTCCGTCTGGTATTCCCACATTAAAGGCCCTTCCAGAGACTAATGTAGCTGGCGCCTCTAAACCTGCAATAAATGCTGAGCAGACATCCTTTATATGAACTACAGGGCGCCAAGGTGAGCCATCACTCATAATCTCAATTTTTCCTGTTGTGTATGCACACGCAACAAGATTATTAAAAACAATATCACTACGAAGCCTTGGACTTGCGCCGAAAACTGTTGATGGCCTTAAGCTTGTTATAACAAAATCATCAGTTGACATACTATGAAGTTCTTGCTCCGCATTCCATTTAGCAATTGCGTAAGCCGTAACTGGATTTTTCTCACTATCATCTTCATCTAATTCATTGCTTGTATCAGAAATACCATACATGCTTTGCGAAGAAGCATAGACAAATCGTGATACACCAATATCTCTTGCCATTAATGCAAGCGCCATTGTGCCACTGTAATTAATATCTTCAGTGAGTTTTGGTGAGAACTCACCAAGAGGGTCATTTGATAATCCAGCAAGATGGATTATAGCATCCACTCCCTTGAGATCTTCTTTATTAATATCTCGTATATCTTTCGTTATCTTAAGATAATTTTCATCAAACTGTTCTAGTAGGTTATCTTTAAAGTACCCAGCATCGTAACCAACTACTTCGTAATTTTTCTCTTTTAATATCGGCACCAATACTGACCCAATATAACCTCTGTCGCCCGTTACCATTATTCTCATGACTTTTACTTATTACTTTCTATTAAATAATCTACAACTGCAAGAAGCCAGATCTGATGAGTATTCTCAACAACATTATATTCTGAACTATCAACCCATAAATTTATATCTCCCAATTCTTTAAGTGGATTGCTCTCTAAAAAGCCCGATAACGTTATTAAAGATAAGCCCATTTTTTTTGCTTTTCTTCCAGCATTTATAATATTTTCTGACTGCCCACTACTACTAATTAAAATCACAATATCATCATTATCAGCATAAAATTCCAGTGCCATCTCCGCCCAATGTTCATATCCATAATCATTTGAAAAACAAGTTAGTAAGCTGCTCTCATTAAAATTAATCGCTCTAATATTTGCAGCCTTTGTGAAATCAATTGCTAAATGACTAGCTATTGCTGCACTTCCACCATTACCAATTAGTATAATTTTCCCTGACTTTTTTTTGGATTTTTCAACTAATGAAACCACTTTGTTAAATGCACTACAATCTAAGCTAATAATTGCGCTATTTAAATCTGCAAAGTATTTTTTTGTAAAATCACTTGTATTCATTTTTTATTTTTATAGGGCATCCAAAAATGCCTTCTCCATTTTTAAAATATACAAAATTATACTATGCGTCCAGGGCCATCAGTATTTACATTTTCCTCAAAAATCAACTCCATGTCATCATATTTTTGATCAAAAATTGAATGAATAAATGTTTTCAAGTATTTTGCACCATTAAAAGTTGGTAATAATTCGGAAAATTTCATAAGTTTTTTATTTTGTTTTTTGATAAATAACAGTATAACAACTACCATTAAGTTTTCTATGTTCTAATAAAGACATTGGAATACTAATAAACCAACCTAAAATAAAAAATATTTTTTCTAGCCTATACCAAGGAATTGAATTCATTAGTATTCTTTGCCAAGTGAAACGATTCCATGATTTTCCACCTCTATCATTTGAGGTTTTTATAACTAAATCAAAACCAAGACCTTTAAGCTTGGTTGTTAATAAATGTTCTGGAATAAGGTTGATATGACGTGGTGCATCAACATGCGGCCAAAGTGCGCCCAACATACGAAATGCTATAGAATCTGGGTTTGGCGTTGCAATTAACAATACTCCTCCAGGAGTTATTTTTTCAACTGCTCTCTCTATCACAACCCATGGATTCAATAAATGCTCAATATTGTGCCATAAAGCTACTACATCGTAATTAAATTCCAGCTTCGGAATAATATCCTGTGGGGTGTCACTCTGATAAGTGTTAATACCTATCTCATTTGATAAATACTCACAGCAAATTTTACTCATCTCAATTGAATCAACGATATAACCTGATTTTTTTGCTTGATTGGCAAACACTCCATATGACGATCCTATTTCCAACATTCTACCTTTTTTAGGAGCAAATTCATTAATCATGTCAACTTGATATTGGTTTTTTTTACTAAGCTTATTAATGCGTTTAATAGATGGGATTGGATAATATTCATCCGGATAATATTTATCAAGATTTAGTGGAACGTTAGTTAAAAAAATTAGTGAACAAGATAAGCATTTTCTGTAAGAAAATATTTCATTAGTAATTCTACGATTAACGTCTGTAGCATTAAAAATGAATTTAGACTCACCTCCACAATTAGTACAATTAACGATATTCATAATTTAATCAGCCCTGTTTGTTGAGTTTATTAAGCTATTCAAATAAGTATTATCGCCCCAAAAGTTCATAGGTTCATAATTTGGATAAGGGTAAAAACCTAAGTTTAACTCTATATCCCAATTGTTTTTATCCAATAAATTACCGACTAAATCTTTAACTGATATAGGCTCTCCTGAACACACATTTACAACTCCAATATCTTCTTGCAACAACCCCAAATCAACCAAATATTGAGCAGCTTTTTCAACTTGTAAAAAATCACGCAATTGTTCCCCTTTAGACATATTAAATCTTGGTTCAGAATTTTGAATTGCTTTTTTTAGTTGCTGGTAGATTGAGCTATCAGACTGCCCGTCTCCATATAAATAAAATAGTCGAGCCCATGTTAATTTAAAATTATGCTGTGTTTTTAAAAACTCAAGTTGTTTACGCAAACAATCTTTTGCAAAACCATATGGATTAGATGGTTTTGTGTCTAATTTTTCGGAAAGAGATTCATTTTGCATGCCATATTCAAAACACGTACCCACAACAACAACAGATCGCAAGCCTTTTTTAATAAGTGCACTTAAAAAACTATATTGAGCTGGTAATTCTAACTCAAAATGACGGAATGACTTATAATTTGGAAGTCCTTGCCATGCAAGGTGAATTAGAATATCAGGGCTTCCCATTAATAAAAATATATTCTCAGGTGGATTTTGAATGTCAAGCTCTACCCATAATCCATTAACTAATTTTGGTAAATTAGCATGCTTTGAGCGAGTAGTTGCAACAACTTCAACAGGTAAGTTATTTAGATGATTTAGTATGTGTTGACCAAGAAATCCACTTGCGCCGGTAACAGCTACTTTTATCATATGACTCGCATAGAAGGAATAAATATAACAAATTTTCCGCCCCATTCTCTAATATAGGCTAACTGCTCTATTACCTCATCTTGAATATTCCATGGAAATATGACAATATAATCAGGTTTGTCTTTTTTGAGTTGAGTTTCACTCATAATCGGCACTCTACTTCCGGGCATAAATTTATCCTTCTTTGCGTCGCTTTTATCAACTACGTAAGGAAGTAAGTCTGGGCGGACACCTGAAAAATTCAACAAAGTACTCCCTTTGGCAGCTGCGCCATATCCAACAACACTATGTCCATTG
>Ga0075447_10001118_pt1 | contig 12834 bp, 10 predicted proteins | sample CoawatmetaG10DNA_FD_72352 | JGI IMG/M metagenome (GOLD analysis project Ga0075447, IMG submission 72352) | Marine microbial communities from the West Antarctic Peninsula - Coastal water metaG104-DNA | ecosystem: Environmental > Aquatic > Marine > Coastal | place: Atlantic Ocean: West Antarctic...
GTTATAGTTATCAAAATCATCACTAAGCGACTCTTTTTCGTAACGCTGTACTTTCAAGTCACCTAATTCAGGATCCACAAAAAATACGCCGTCGGTATCGATAGACTGGTTTGCTACACCCACCAATAAATCCCAGTCGTCATTGATGTTCCACAGGCCGCTGAGACGACCCCCGGCGTAGGTCGTGCCGTTAAAGTTATCTTCCGTTCGGTCGCTATTGCTTTCCTTCAGGAAATTTACACCCGACAGATCGGCCCCAGCTTGGAACCCTCCGCGGCCAGCACTAACCGGCACGCCGTTCGCTCGCATGGTCCCTGCTGGACGAAAACGCGCGCTCGAAGAGGCGTCTACGCTACCGGCGACATTATCGATGTAACCACCCTGTTGGTCGGCATACACGACCGCACGCGCGGTGAAGCTATCACTGATAGGGATGTTGATCATGCCTTCGCCGCTGTAGCTCGGGTCACCATCGCTGGTTTGTGCAGCACTGAATCGGGCATTACCGGAGAATCCTGAAGGATCAGGCTTATTGGTGATCAAACGCACGGTGCCCGCTTGCGAGCTGGCGCCAAACAAGGTGCCCTGCGGGCCTTTCAATACTTCTACGCGGTTGATGTCAGCAACATAGACATCCAGGTTGCGTCCAGGCTGCGACAGCGGCTGCTCATCGAGGTACAGCGCCACGTTAGGCGAGAGCCCTGCGACGCCAGCTGTCGTCAATGTAGGGGTCGTAGACGCAACGCCACGAATATAAATCGTGTTTTGGCCCGGGCCGCTGCCGCCAGAGGTCACTCCGGGCAGCTGAATCACGTAATCAGTGAAGTCGGTGATTCCCAGCTCCTCGATTGTTTTCTGACCCAACACACTCACTGCTATGGGGATGTCCTGCACGCTCGCGGAGCGTTTGGTTGCAGTCACTAATACTTCTTCCAGCTGTGCATGGGCAGTACCCGTAACGCTGGCAGCGACGACTGCGCTAGCTAATAATTTTCGTTTCAACACGCTTATTGCCTCTATTCAATGAAAAAATCGCAAATGATGCGGCTAACTTACTTAAAACTATAATCATTTTGTGTTCTATGGATTGCCAGAGGCATATAAACACATTTACTCGCTGTGTTCACCCTTATTTAGCGGAATGCGTTCTTTTTACCGAACGGAGTCAACAAAAAAATACTTCGACATCCATGATTTATCTGCAGTTTTACGTAATTGTAGTGGTAATATCAGCGCGTTAGATTTGATGTCTAAATATTTTCTCCCGTACAAGCCCCAATATTGAGCGTTTATGAGCGATACCAGCTACGAACATTACGAAACCGACCATGAGATAGGCGACGACAATATCGAAGTCCTGGGCATGGATGTCCATAACCCCGTATTTATCACTAGCGCTTTGCTGATCATACTGTTCGTGACCACCACCATTGTGTTTCCCGCAGCGGTTAATGCCGCACTTGGTGATATCAAAAGCTGGTTCTTAACCACCTTTGACTGGTTCCTGATGGCGTCCGCCAGCGGCATGTTGGTTTTTTGTTTGGTGCTGTGCGTCTTGCCTGTATCACGTGTCCGCCTTGGTGGACCAGACGCTGCCCCAGACTTTTCTCGCATGTCGTGGTTTTCTATGTTGTTCGCAGCGGGCATGGGTATCGGCTTAATGTTCTGGGGTGTTGCAGAGCCCATGGTCTACTACAACGGCGAGAGCGGCACGCCGCTGGGCGCAAAGCCGCTAACGCCCCACGCCGCTGATTTAGCAATGTCAGCGACCATGTATCACTGGGGACTGCACGCTTGGGCAATTTACGCTGTTGTAGGGATGTCGCTGGCCTTTTTTTACCATAATAAAGGCATGCCCTTGACCATCCGTTCGGCGTTCTACCCGCTGATTGGTGATCGAATCTGGGGATGGAGTGGCCATTTGATTGATATTGTGGCGGTACTGGCCACAATTTTTGGCTTAGCCACCTCGCTGGGGCTGGGAGCTGCGCAGGCATCGGGGGGGCTGCACTTCTTGTTTGGGATCCCCGACGAAATCAACACCCGAATTGGTATCGTCGTCGGGGTCAGTTTTATCGCTGTCATTTCCGTCGTTAGGGGATTAGACGGCGGGGTAAGAGTGCTTAGCAACGTTAACATGGTGGTTGCGGGCTTATTACTGCTGTTTGTATTCATAGCGGGTCCTACGCTGCTTATTGCCGAGGGCGTTGGCAAGACTGCAGTCAATTATCTGGGAGATATGATCCCGCTTAGCAACTGGATGCAGCGCGAAGATGCCACCTGGATGCAGGACTGGACCGTTTTTTACTGGGCCTGGTGGGTCAGCTGGTCCCCTTTCGTTGGCATGTTTATCGCTAGAATTTCTCGTGGACGCACCATTCGAGAACTGATTATTGCGGTTTTGCTGGTGCCCACGATGGTCACACTGGTGTGGATGAGTACGTTCGGCCTTAGTGCACTAGATCAGGCACAGAACGGCGTCGGAGCACTGGCGCAAGGAGCGAGTTCGGCCAATTTAGCGACCTTCCAAATGCTTGAAAATCTACCCTTCGCTAAAATCACAACAGGGCTGGGCATTCTATTGGTGTTAGTATTTTTTGTAACGTCCTCTGACTCTGGCTCGTTAGTGATAGACAGCATCACCGCTGGAGGAAAAATTGACGCGCCCGTGCCGCAGCGCGTTTTCTGGGCGGTGATGCAGGGCTTGATCGCTGGCGCGTTACTGTTTGGTGGCGGCAAGGAAGCATTAAGCGCCCTGCAGGCTGGCGCCGTTGCGACGGGGCTGCCGTTCACTGTCGTGCTACTGCTTATGTGTGTCAGCCTTTACAAAGGGCTGAAGGGTGGATGAGACTGGCTGCGGCATCGAGCAAATACAGCGTATCTGCCGCTTGTAAAGTGCGGCTGAAGTCTGCGCCGTTAGGATTTTTCATTTACCGCTGGGTGATCAAACAGTGAATAGTGTCGAGGAAGTGTTAGTGGCGTTGCGTCGAGTGATTCGGGCAACAGATATATATTCAAAGAAGCTGGCTAAAACCACGGGGTTGACTGCGCCACAGATGCTGCTTCTGCAGACCATTCGCTCTCGGGGCGAACTGACCATTGGTGAGCTGGCCACTGCCATGAACCTAAGCCAGGCAACGGTGACGACCATTATGGATCGTTTGGAAAAGCGGCAGTTGGTGTCACGCCAGCGATCCACAGTCGACAAACGTAAAGTCCACGCCCGCATCACACTGGAGGCAGCTAGCATCATTGAGCAAGCCCCCGTTCCTCTGCAGCAAAACTTCTCAACGCGATTTGATGCGCTGGATGAATGGGAGCAGACTATGATTATCTCTTCCCTGCAACGAGTAGCAAAGATGATGGATGCTGAGCATATCGATGCGTCTCCCGTTCTTGATATCGGGGCAATAGACCGGCCGGCCTACTCATTAGAAAACACTGAAAAAGAAGGTCTTTAACTGCGCGCCGATAGCTGTTGCTAGAACGGACGTTATCCCACCTATGGAAAAGGCTTCTTTGAGTGGGGCCATAACTATTCGAGGCTGACGTGATAGACTTTCTACGGTCTATTTTTTTATAACGAGCAGGCTACGCGTTTTCCTTCAAAAATTTGGCTGGACATGAAACTAGCATCTGCATTTATCAAGTTACCCTTTAGATTTGACGCCGAACAATTAGCCGAGGAGGCTTTGCAGTTCTGCGAAACTGACTGGACCTACCATCCCCTCAGGCATGTGGGCAATACCGCGCTCGCACTTGTCTCAGCCAATGGCGAAGTCAATGATCGGTACGTTGGTGAAATGAGATCAACGTCGGCCCTGCAGCGATGTCCCTATATCCTTCAAACGATGGCTCTGTTTGAAACCGTCGTGGGGCGATCAAGGTTGATGCGCCTGGCGGCGGGCACTGATGTGCCTTCGCATAGCGATGGCAACTATTCCTGGCGAAACAGGATCCGTATTCACATCCCGATCGTCACACATCCAGACATAATATTTTCGTCAATCGGAAACATCGACGTGCATATGGCGGCAGGGGAAGCCTGGATCTTCGACAATTGGAGACAGCACGCCGTTTACAACACTAGTGATGCTGACCGTATTCACCTTGTCATTGACACCGTGGGTACATCACGATTCTGGGAAATGGTCGAGGCAGGCTGGGACCCAAGCACCCCAGATGAAGGATGGTCTCGTTCTATTGCTTATCAGCCTTATCTTCCAAAGCAAACGCTACCAGGACTTAGCTTTGAGCGATTTAATGAGGCGACAGTTAGACCGCCAGATGAAGTCGATAATATGCTCGACGAACTCTTAGATGACCTGAGCAACTTTCGAGCGTCGCATTTACAGCTGTTTGATCAGGCAGCAACTGAGATCAAACGATTCAAGCAAGATTGGCGGAGTCACTGGGCACTTTACGGAAACTCGGCTGAATTTATTCCACGCTATGAGCTTCTGGCTAAGCGACTTAAAACCAAACTAAGTCTGCCATTGAAAAATGCAACTTTTGACAGTAACGAGGCAAATGTATACGAGGTGGTGGCCGCATGGATCGCGGCCACGACTGATGTAAACCTATCAAAGACCAGCGAAGCCCTCGAGGTCAAAGACGCTCAAGCTTCAACTGGCACTGCAAGGTCGCCCGAATCTGGACTGGGATTATCACTTGAGGAATACGTTCAGGCGGTCAACGCACCTCAATTTCAAAGTCCAATATTCATTGTGGCGGCGCCACGATCGGGCAGCACAATGCTTTTCGAAGCGCTGCAAAAGAACAAAGACCTTTGGACGATCGGTGATGAGAGCCAACGGGAAGTTGAATCCATTCCCGCGCTTCATCCAGAAAATCGAGACTACGATTCAAATCGACTCTCAGCTAAAGACTATACTCCGCAGACTGGCGCCCTATTGATGGACGCATTCATGAGCCGACTGCAAAATGCGGCTGGGACGCACTACCACCAGACTCCTGCAGAATTTCGACCGTCTTCAATCCGATTCTTAGAGAAGACGCCCAAGAATGCATTGCGTATACCGTTTTTTCGTCAAATGTTCCCAGATGCTAAGTTCATATTTCTACATCGAGCTGCCGAGCAAAATATCGCCAGCATGATTGATGCTTGGGAATCACAGAAGTTTGTTACCTATGCGAGACTGCCCGGTTGGGTTGGGCCGCAGTGGTCGCTCTTGCTGCCCTCCGGCTGGCGCAGCATGCAACGCCGACCGGCAGCTGAAATCGCCGCATGGCAATGGGCGCAAACTAATGAGCAGATCATGCAAGATCTTTGTGCACTGCCACGAGCTGATTGGATCCACCTGAGCTACGATGCGCTTTTACAGAACCCTGCTGAGACGCTACGAAAGGTGTGTCAATTTGCAGAGATCCCTTTTGGCCCCAAGATGCAGATGACCGCCGACCAAGGTTTTCCGCACTCGCGCTACACACTGACCGCACCCAATAAGGAAAAATGGAAGCGACATGAACACGACATCGCGGCAGCCGCTTCATTGTACGCATCTGTCGTGGAGACACTATCGGAGCTAGAGTAGATTTTTATACTGGGGCAGAGCGTCCGCCAAGCACTGCTTCGGCCGCTTCGATGTTAACCCTATCGTCGAAGACTTAAATGGTGCGAGTGGCGGGACTTGAACCCGCATAGCCGTTAAGCCGTCAGATTTTAAGTCTGATGTGTATACCAATTCCACCACACTCGCAATACCCTGTTTACTCAAGCCAGAAACCGACAATACCTTTTTGCGACAACCGACCCGACGCAACGATCAAAAAAGACTGTACGTACGCCGCCTAAAACGACGTCCCTCCTCTGCATCGAAGCGAGCGCGATAATAGCACATATTTTTCAGGTTAAATAATGGAGTATCGCTGTGATCAGCACTTTTACTTTGTGCCATAACGGCTTAATGTTTATCCAACCAATGCTATAATATAGCCCTTTACTCAATTCAACAGAGTCGCAAGATGGCAGTCACACGAGGAGAGTTCAGCTCTCGATTTGGTTTTGTAATGGCCGCCTCGGGCAGCGCTGTTGGCTTAGGCAATATTTGGGGCTTTCCAACGCAGGCCGCCAGCAATGGCGGAGCGGCTTTTTTACTGGTTTACCTGATACTGGCATTCACCCTAGCCTACCCCGCTTTAATGGCTGAGTTAATAATAGGTCGGCACGCTCACGCCAATGCTGTCTCTGCCCTGCGCCTCGTGTCGCCCAATCGCCTCATTGGCAATATTGGCGCACTGGCCGGCATCGCTGGCTTGATCGTTGCAAGCCTTATTCTCAGCTTTTATGCCATAGTCGCCGGCTGGATGATCGCGTTTTTCCTTTCTTCTGTTGCAGACCTTCTGGGCATGGAAAAACTGTCACTGTGGCTAGTATCGTTTGGCACGTGGCGTAACGTATTATTTATGCTGATATTCATGACCTTGAACATCGGCGTTATATCGGCCGGCGTGCAGGGGGGCATCGAGCGCTGGTCGGCCAGGCTGATGCCAGTGCTGCTGACGACGCTTGCGCTGCTGGTTGTTTACGTCTTGACCCTGGATGGCGCGATGGAAGGCTTGCGTGTCTATCTGCTACCAGATTTCTCGCAAATACTCTCTCCCCGCTTGATCATCAATGCGCTTGGGTCGGCTTTTTTCTCTCTGTCACTAGGCGTTGGCACGATGTTGATATACGGGTCCTATATTAAAGACGATGAGAATCTGCCGCTCGTTGGTGGCATGGTCACGGTGTTAGATATTCTGATCGCCGTACTCGCGGGGTTTCTGGTGTTACCTGCGATGTATGTTGCCCTGCACAGCGGAGTCGAAATATTTACCGAGTCTGGCGCTCTCATTTCAGAAGACACGCTGATTTTCACCGTACTCCCTGAACTCTTTGCCACAATGGGCATAACCGGAATCATCGTGTCACTCACCTTCTTTTTCCTAATGAGTATTGCGGCAGTGACCTCCTCAATTTCCATGCTGGAGGTCCCTGTAGCCTATGCCATAGAAGAACACGGTATTGATCGAAAGATAACCACTGTGGCAGTTGGCTGCGCCATTGCCGCGATCAGCGCCGCTATCCTACTGAACTTTGAAAGCCTTTTTGGCGCGGTAATCACACTTACAACACGCTATAGCCAGCCTCTACTTGGATTCGTATTCTGTATTTACGCGGGATGGGTGTGGCGAAGAGACCTGCTGCTACAAGAACTGCGAAAGGGTAACCCGGATATTAGCGAAGGCCTGTTTTGGAAAATCTGGCCTTGGTACGTGAAGTTGGTGTGCCCGGTCATCATCCTTGCAATCTTTGCGCAATCAATTTGGGGATAACGCATAGGGCGGACACGTCTTTGCGTTAGTGCATTTTTATCTCGCCCCTTTCTTGGACACGCTGTGTAGGCATAAAGCCATTAAACTCTATTTTCGCGGCGAATCGATAGACCAGAGGGTCAGATCGGGACGCGCCCAAGCCGGTCATTAATTGCAGTATTTCGAGCAGTTGCAGCCCGGCTTCCAACGTCACCACCCCTTCACCATAGCCCTCAATGGCTGGAATATCATTTGCCACACCGGTAATCACTTCCCTGTCGAGCAGCTCAATAGAATAGCTGATGCCCGCAATATCCAACGGCTGTTTGTTTGGATTAATCACCCGCAGCTTTATCTCAAATCGCGGAAGCCCACTTGCAGCGGGTAGGCTGCGGAAACTTTCAAGGCTGACTTTGGGTGGATCCAGGTCCGAGGGGAGGCTGGCACAACCGACCAGCATGGCGACCAACACGGCAAGCAACGCCCTGTCACAAACATATCGCCAATTCACGATTTGTTCCTCTGGTAACTGAGCAGAAAAAACAACGAATAACCCAAACTTCCAAGCGCAAACACTGCCGCAACCCAGTCCCACGTTTTGAAGAACATCACAACGCTGAAGACAAAAAAGGCCAGCGATAGTATGAGCCCGAAAAGTCGTGCGGGTAAATTTACCATCTATAGCGCTCCAAACTGAATGACTCGGGTATTGATCTGAGGAAAGCTCTGCGCCTCGATGTAGCGAAACAGCATCGAACCCTGATCGTGTCCGGCGGTGCTGAGCCAGTTCGGGTAGTTTGCGCCCGGATTCTGATGCGCCACCACGATCTGTAACGAACCGTTGGCCCCGTAGGTTGCCGTGTGCTTATTGACATGAATCTGATGATGCCGGTAGTCAAGCGACTCCAGCCAGTAATTACTGAGCTGAAAATTCCAGCTTCGACAGACCGGCAACTCATCGACCTCAATGATCAATGCCTCATCAGGGCCAAGCTTCCAGTAGCTGTTGTGGTAATGAATAGAAGGGTCACCGCCGGCACTCAGACACATCTGCTGGTCATTAGCGGGTAGTTGATTGACGTGTTCTGAAAAAATAGCCATCCAGTCAATAAACAAACCGGCTGTACCGGTGATGAAGCCGGTGACCCCGTCCAGTTGAGCAGCAAACTCGGCGGGATCTAGCTGCGCTTCGCCATCCGCGTTGAGACATTCAATGGTCAGCGTAGCTGCCGTCTCCACACTCCGATTCTCAAAAGTCTGGCGCACCAGCATATTGTCCGACTCGGGTGTCATGGCTAGCCAGTTGCCCGACTGCGGGGTAACACTGACGATAATCTCAAAACTGCCATCATCTAGAATATCTAGATCTTCGAGCTCAATGTGGCCGGTAGGTGCCATCGTGCCGGTGCTGCCGTAAGAGCCCGCCTTGGTTTCGATACTCAGATAAGGCACGCTGCCGCGCTGACCGCGAATACGGTAATTATAACGCCCGCTCACCGCACAGTTCTGGTAAACGTTATCCGGGTTGTCATTGCCGATCTTTGCCGTGGCGTGAGACAGCGAATAAAACGCTGGGAAACGCGGATCGCCAAACTCAATATTTTTTTCCAGGCTTAGGCGCAGCAGACGTGTGAGGTAACGGTAACCCTCGGCGCGGTTGAATGGATCTGCCGGGGTTGTGTCCCGCAGTACTTGGTCGCCCGCGCTTTTGAGGGCGTCACAAAAATCTGCCCACAGCCTGCCGTCGATAATTCTTGCTTCGTTATCACCCACTGCTGACGCCTCTCAATAAGCCCCCATCAGTATAAGACGGTTAAACCGTGTGTTGCGAGCAGATTGTCTCCTCCTGTCTGGCTAATCAGCTTGTGGCGCAGGCGCCGTTGACATTTTTTTGGCCACAGCTTTTATGAACCCCCCATAATTGGGCTATGATAGACCTGTAAGATATTGCTAAACAGCACTAGAAGAGTGAGCACACTATGAGCAATGAAACAGCACTCGTGACCGGGGCCTCGGACGGGATCGGCCTAGAATTTTGTCAGATTCTCGCCTCTCGTGGCTACAACCTCATATTAGTCGCACGGCGAGAGGCCAAGCTCAATGAAATCGCCGGCGATTTAAAGCAATCTCATGGCATTCAATGCACGGTGATTGCCGCAGATTTGTCCTTACCTCAAGCGGCTCAGCGACTGTTTCAACAGACTAAAGACCAAGGGTTACAGGTCGATTTTTTGATCAACAATGCCGGACTTTTACACAACGGTCCCTTTTGTGAATTGAGTTTAACCGAACAGGAAGCCATGATTACCGTCAATGTATTGGCGCTAACCTCTCTCACCCACTTGTTCGCAAATGACATGGCCGCTCGCAAAACGGGCCATATTCTTAATATTGCATCACTAGCAGCCTGGACACCTATCCCCAACCAAAATGTCTATGCTGCAACAAAAGCCTATGTATTAGCTTTTAGCCAGGCTTTGACGGACGAAATGAATGCGGCGGGCAAGGGGGTAATTGTCTCGGCGCTCTGCCCCGGCTACACCGCAACCAAAATGATGGACAACCCTGACCAAGGTGCTACCTTACGAATTCCATCCAGTATGATGATGTCGTCTACAGATGTTGCCAGCCAAGGCATTGACGGCTGCTTATCTGGAAAACATACCATTGTTCCCGGTATTTCTAATAAAATCGGTACTGCTATTACTCACCTGGCTCCCAAAATGATGCTCGCTAAACTGTTGGGTCGTTTTTATCGAAAGAACATGAATTAATGGTGTCAGTGCATTAACCGCCGCCCATCATCTGGCTAAAGATAGAGGTTTCTGTGGATCAAAACATCGTCAACAAGGTTCTTATTACCGGCGCTAATGGCTTTATCGGCAACACCCTAATGCGCTATTACAAACAACACGGCACAGCGGTTGTCGGCGTCGATCTTTGCGGTAATGGCGAGGACATTATTGAAGGTGATATTGCTGACCCCGACACCATTAGCCATCTTCTTGAGCAATGCGATGTGATTGTGCATACTGCCGCTTTAGTTTCCAACGCCATGAAAGATAGCGATATGTGGCGCGTTAATGTGTTGGCAACGCGCAATTTAATCGCAGCAGCTAAACGGCACAAGGTTCGTCGCTTCGTACAGATCTCATCAATCGTTGCCTATGGCAATACGGCGTACGGAGAACTTGATGAGGACTACCCCGTTCATGCGGCTGGTGGCAGTTACGTACTGACCAAGCTGGCCTCCGAGCACGCGGTTCTGTCAGCACACGCCAGTGGTGGAATCGAAGTGGTTATCTTACGCCCCGGTGATGTCTATGGCCCCGGCAGTCGGCCCTGGATCATTGCGCCACTTGAGGCCATCGCTAAAAACCAATTTATGCTCCCGGCCAAAGGTGAGGGGTTCTTTCGGCCGGTCTATGTCGATGACCTCATTAGGGGTATCGACTTGGCCGTTCGCCACCCTGAGGCTGCGGGCGAAATTTTTAATCTATCCTGTGAAGGATACATCACCACCAAAGAATACTTCGCCCCCCATTATCAGTGGCTCGGTAAAAAAGGGCCGATGCTAGTCTCAACAAACGTGGCTCTCGTGATATCAGCAATCGCATCCAAAGTTGCCGATCTTATGGGCAACCTAAATGAGGCTTCCCCAGCTACCGTGGCACAACTGGCCACCAAGAGCTGGTTCTCAATCAAAAAAGCGGAGCGTATTCTCGGGTGGAAGCCAGAAATAGCGTTTGAAGAGGGTATCAGACGCTCACATCAGTGGGCGAAAGATAAGCATCTGGTCTAACACTAAAACTCATTACAGCAGGATCACTTGCCGTTAAAAGGCAAGCTACTAATAAACTAAGTCACTGTTCTCTATGGTTTTTATGGTTTCCTTTATTTCAATATAGTGTACAAATGGCGATACATTGTGCCACAATAGAAGTGAGAGCATAGGAAAACCAAGGGGGGCCATACAGTGAAACTTAAGCATATCGTTATCTCGAACGGACGCAACTATCTATATCAGCGCCGATATCCCAAGGCTCTCCAAGGCCACCCCCAGATTAAGCAGCCTATCTATAGGAAATCCATGGGGGTCTCCGTAGGCAGCCCAGATGAAGAAATATTGGCAGCGCACAAGTTTGCTCACAGCACCTATGAAAACTTTGTGTCTGTGTTGGCATTAGTCAATCTAGATCAACTCAGTCAGGCCGAGAAAATTAAGAAGGCACAGAGCCTGATTGATGCTGCAGGGCTGAAGGCAGGGATGCTCGCCGACGATCCTCAACTAGGCCCTCAGCAACAGCAGGCCCTCAGGGAGGACGCTTGGAACCATATCGAGTACACGGATATATTCCCTGGCCTAGGCAACCCTGACCTGAGACCTAAACAGGGTGAGCCACTGAGCCCTAAGCAAGAGATCGAAGACATAGCATTTAAGCTACTAGCGGAACCAGCAGGGGCTAGGGGTAGAAGCAGTATCCCGATGCTATCTGACTGCTGGGCTCCGTATGCAGAGGCTAAAAGCATTGACCTCAAGACAGTCAGTGGTCAGCAGAGGCTGTCCGAGTGGAACCAGTTTCTAGGGCTTGCAGGGGACACAGTGATAACTAACGATACGGTTCAGGATGCACTAGAACTCTATGTAGAGAAACTCTTTAAAACAGGCGTAAAAGGCACCACTGTCGAGACTCGGCTCGGGAAGGTACTAGCTATTATTCGGCACGGAATTAAGCTCCGCAGATTACCGATTGTGATAGTGAAGCCAGAGATTAAAGGTGGGTCAGACTATGCGGACGATTACTGCCTGAGTGCACAGGAGGAGCAGGCGCTTATGTCGCTCTTGGGGACAATGAAACCCTGTTGGAAGACTGCGGCCTTAGCTCTGATGTTGGAGACTGGTTGCTATGCCTCTGAGCTACAGAGACTCGACGAGTTTAACGTGCACCTAAACGATCCTATCCCGCATATTATCCTTAAAAACAAGACGATGAAGACCAAATCACGCCCTAGAGTCTTAACACCTATCTCACCTACAACCCTTAGGCTACTCAAGAGCCAATTGTTCACTAGAGACTGGATCAAGTTCCAAAGTAAGAACGGTAGCGTAGTCTCACAGATACTGAAAAGTGTGATACAGAAAATAGCCCCCTTGGCCACCGCTAGATCTTTGAGACACGGCACTAGGCTTCGCTTGATGGCCTCGGGGATCCCCTTTGACCTACAGGCGCTCATTGGGGGGTGGTCAGCAGGTCTCAATACCGTCCAAATGGGATATGGGCGCGCAGGCGTAACTGATCAGAGGACACTCACAACGCTGCAAGCAACCCTGAAGACAGCCAACGGGAGCATGGAGGCCCAGGGGCCAAGGAACAACGTAGTTAAAATAGGAGGCGCAAAGTATGAAGCATTACACTAAGGCAGCACTAACTCACCCAGCATTCTTAAAGGCTTTGAGATGTGTGATCTGGAGTAGCGTAAGTCTAGAACTTTGCATTGAAGTTGGTATGACAGATG
>Ga0075447_10001126_pt1 | contig 12783 bp, 15 predicted proteins | sample CoawatmetaG10DNA_FD_72352 | JGI IMG/M metagenome (GOLD analysis project Ga0075447, IMG submission 72352) | Marine microbial communities from the West Antarctic Peninsula - Coastal water metaG104-DNA | ecosystem: Environmental > Aquatic > Marine > Coastal | place: Atlantic Ocean: West Antarctic...
TTTCTCTAAACTCTGTGAGTTGTTTGTCAAATTGGTGGGCGAGGCGTTCCCGGGACTCGTATGGAAGTTGTTTTCTCTTGCTAAGTACTGTACGAGAAGAACGCTGGTCTGCTGCATTCAAGAAATTGACTAATCGTTCTCCAGTATTTGTTCTATAACGCATTATATTATATATATATATATATAACATAATATTTTTTCATGGAAAATATCGTGACTAGACAAACCAGATATTATAGCATATCACCAGTATTTAAATCATTGAAATCCATTATAATATAGTATACTATAATACTTATACAGGTTATTACGTAGTTAAATGCGTTTCTTCTGCCACATTTTTAATTGTGCTTTGCATGTCTCTCTTACTCTGCACAACACTCTGTGTAATTTTCTGCACAATATGAATATATTCTTGTTGACCTTTGTCAGAAGCCATGTAATTGGGATGCTCCGCTTCCCATTCTTTAATCGCCTTCACATGTTTGGTAGAGACGCATTGCATAGTTTTCTTGAGTTCTTCATTATCCTGGTCTTTATTCCAAGCACCCTTATCTTTGATATACATGGTGTTGCGTTTGACGTCTGTGCAATGTATGGGTCGCGTAGTAATCTCCATATCCTGTAATCCTTGAAGCACCAGATTACGCGAACTAGAGAGAACGCCATTTTCAGCAGCATGCATAACATCCTTTAATGTAACTTGTATATTTTTGATAAAATCCTTCATATTAATAGCATCTTTGCACGTTTCATTCAAAAAGATATTGATATTAAACTTTTTACTATTATTTGTTGTATTATTATTGCCTACATGTGGGATAAGCGCTTGCATTTCCGCATGATGTTTTGCATTTTGTGATTGCATTTCTGCACATAGCTTCGCGTTTTCTTCCATAACCATTTTAATAAGCACTTTTTCAGTCGGCACCTGTGCGCTATCTTTTGCTATAATGTCCGAATACTGGTGAACCGTATTCTTGTGCTTCCACAGACCAGAGGCGTGTTTATATTGTTTATTGCAGATATCACAGACGAACAATGGGCTCATACTTTTATTTGCCAAACTTATACATTTTTGGTGCCTTTTTGTGGTCTTGTGTTTTTCGAATGCGTAATTATCCGTGACGTATATGCAGCACGTTTCGCAGAAAACAGGGCTCATACTTTTATTTGCCAAAATAGTTCCATTTAGTTCCATTTTGTGTTTCCGTGTCAATAAATGTTTTTCAAAATTCTGTTTATGGTTTGTTATGTAGTTACACTTTTTACACTCATACTTTTCATACTTTTTTTTTGCCAAAATTAGTTCCATTAGTTCCATTCTATAACTATACACACATAAAATAAATTGTTCCTAAACCCATTTTATTTTATGTAAAAAATTTATGGTAACACTTTTGAAAATCTTAAAATGATATTTAGACCTTTATGGTAAGAAGCACTTTTTTCCTGTTTTTTTCAATTCTATTTTCCCCAAGTTGGAAAAGGACAAGGTTGAGCTTGTCCTTTTCCAGAAAATAGAAAGTAGAATGGGAAAATTTCATGCCGTATTCGGCATTCTTAAGTTAAGTTTTTGATTAAGAACTTAACTTAGGATGAGTGAAACTATACGAATAGCTAATTATTTACGTTTTTTACGAGAAGGTTTTTTCTTTCTCGAAGTTCGTCTGTTACTTTTTTTCCTTTTATGGCGCCGGCTTTTTCTCTTGCGCGAAGAAGTGCGTTTTTTCGCCTTACGTATACCACCTGATTCCAGAATTTCTTGCGTCTCTTGAATAGTTCTCTTGATGCCTCCTAATATTTGTGGCGAACAATGAAAATCTGCCGCCGCTTTTCCTTCTTTTGTGTTAAGAGCATGATAACAACGTGTAGAATTGCATCTTTTAAGTTCTATATGTGCGTTTTCAAGCATATCTTGCACAACTTCTTTTGGCATATCTCGTGGATCATATTCAGCCATTATAATATATATAACTATTTTAATTTAATTGCTATATAATAAATAATTACGCATGTTAAGTTTTTTCATGTTTTTTCCTGAAAATCGAAAGTAGGATGGGGAAATTGAGGACTTAAAATAATATATAGTATAATTATATGTACCGAAGAACATTCCAACGACTGAATAGCCAAGTAAGACATTATCACGCACTTGTTATTGACCATTATGAAAATCCAAGAAATGTAGGCTCATTAGATAGTTTAAATCCATCAGTTGGAACGGGATTGGTAGGAGCTCCAGCATGCGGCGATGTCATGAAACTTCAAATTAAAGTAGTAGATGGTATCATTGTAGATAGCAAATTTAAGACATTTGGTTGTGGTTCAGCAATAGCATCATCTAGTCTTGCCACGGATTGGATAAAAAACAAAAATATAGAAGACGTGGGTAAAATAACAAATAAAGATATTGCTCACCATTTAAAATTGCCTCCTGTAAAATTACATTGTTCAATGCTTGCTGAAGATGCGATTAAGGCAGCAGTTAGCGATTATAAAAATAAAAATAGTATCATTTAAAAATATGTATATAATACATTATGTCAAAGCGTGCAATTGCCAAGTCTATTATTACAATAACTGATGCTGCTGTTAATCAAATTAAACATTTGCTACAAAGTAAACAAGATAAAAATATTATAGGCGTCCATTTAAGTACTAAACTACGAGGATGTAGTGGAAATTCGTATGTTATGAATTATGCTGAAAATAAACTACCTACTGATGAACATATTCACCATAAAGGGGTTGATGTTTACGTCGATAATAAAACAGTATTTTTAATTATCGGCACAGAAATGGATTATGTTGAAAATAATGTGACTTCTGAATTTGTTTTTTCAAACCCGAATGCAAAAGGAACATGTGGATGTGGCGAGAGTTTTAATACCTAATCTTTCAAGGAGAATGATGTCTTACAGCTACATGCTGAACCAACATTGGGATTAGTGTCTATTATAAAACCAGACTTTATCATTTCATCGTGGTAATCTAGTATAGCGCCATCTAAAAACCCAGACGAGAGAGGATCAGTTACTACTTTGGCGCCTTTATGCTCAATTATAATATCATCAAACTTTAATTTATCATCGAATTTATAATTATATGAAAACCCATTACATCCACCTGCGTCAACAGTTACCCGCAACATTTTCTTATTTTTACCTTTCGCTATAATTTGCTGGATACATTTCGTCGTTAAACTCAATAATTGTTTTGACATATACTACTTTGCCATAAAATATTTATTATATTATGGTTAAATATTAAATAACATATTTTCCCTTTTAGTGCCGCATATAAGCTTTAAATCTGCATCTACTCAGATAAGTGTGTTTCCTCTGCTACATTTTTTATGGTGCTTTGCATATCTCTCTTGCTCTGTACAACACTCTGTGTTATTTTCTGAACAATTCTAATATATTCCTGTTGACCTTTATCAGATGCCATGTAATTTGGATGCGCGGCTTCCCATTCTTTAATGGCTTTCACGTGTTTTGTCGAGACACATTGCATGGTTTTCTTAAGCTCTTCATTATCATTGTCTTTATTCCAAGCGCCCTTATCTTTGATATACATGGTGTTGCGTTTGACATCCGTGCAATGTATAGGACGCGTAGTGATCTCCATATCCTGTAAACCTTTCAGCACCAGATTGCGCGAGCTGGAGAGAACACCGTTTTCAGCGGCATGCATCACATCCTTTAAGGTGATTTGTATATTTTTGATGAAATCCTTCATATTAATAGCGTCTTTACATGTTTCATTCAGGAAGATATTGATATTAAACTTCTTATTATGACTATTATTATTATTATTATTACCTACATGTGGGATAAGAGCTTGCATTTCTGCATGATGCTTGGCATTTTGTGCTTGCATTTCGGAACATAGCTTCGCATTCTCTTCCATAACCATTTTAATAAGCTCACTTTCAGAAGGTACAATACTATTTTCTTGAGAAACTAAAGATATTGTAGAAATACATATTTTTTTGTGCCTCCAGAGTCCAGAATATGTCTTGTATTGCTTTGTGCAGTTTTGACAGATATATATTTGGGTATTTTCATCGTTTTTATCGGAGTTTTTATGTTTTCGTGTAAGCAGGTGTTTTATATAATCACTTTTATCACCAGTTATGTAGTTACATTTTTTGCATTCAAATGTGTCTAAAATCTTATCGGAGTTTTTATTGCCATTCATTGCCGACAGATGTCGTCGTGTTAATGTGTGTCTTATATAATTTTGTTTAACCTTGGTTATGTAGTTACAAGTATTACATTCAAATTTATCGGAGTTTTTATCGGAGTTTTTATTGCCATTCATTGCCATTTTAACTATACACACATAAAATAAATTGTTCCTAAACCCATTTTATTTTATGAAAAAAAAATATGGTAACACTTTTTAAAATCTTAAAATGCAATTTAGACCTTTATGGTAAGAAGCACTTTTTTCCTGTTTTTTCAATTCTATTTTCCCCAAGTTGGAAAAGGACAAGCTCAACCTTGTCCTTTTCCAGAAAATCGAAAGTAGAATGGGAAAATTTCATGCCGTATTCGGCATTCTTAAGTTAAGTTTTTGATTAAGAACTTAAATTGCGACCTCCAACAATATAGATTTAGAAAATTATATTGTATATAGGAAATTATATTATATTGATATAATATATATGTCTAATCAAAAGACCTCTGCACTCAGTAGAACTCTCTCTCGCGCTCACACCTTGTTTATCCACCACCAGCAGCGCGCGCACGCGGCGCGCTTGCGCAAGCGGAGGCGGCGCGCGCTGTTCAATGCCGCAAAGAACGGCGATGTGGGCGAGGTGGCGAAGATTCTTAACGATGCGCTGGCCGCCTTGTTTGAAGGCGACAGTTCGTACGGGAACGCGGTACGAGTCCACGGGCCCGACTCCCCCGAGGCGCAAGAAGCGCTGCACGAGTCCAATAATTTTTGGGTGAACTTCATTAACAGTAAGAGTAAGGGTGGGGAGACGCCGCTGTTTATTGCCGCGAAAAACGGGCGATATGAGGTGGTGAAACAGCTGATGGAGCAGCTGGTGCCGGTGGGGGGGGACTTCAACATCCCGGTGGATGGCGGGGAGACGCCGCTGTACGTGGCGGCGCGTGCCGGGCATGCGGACGTGGCGGACCTGATCGGAGATGAGATGACTTCTGAACAATACGTGAACGCGCGGGCGCGTGAAATTGAAGCGGAAAGGGCCGCCGCGCGCGTAGCCGAGGAGGATGATGATGAGGAGGAGCAGCCGGCGGAGCAGGACGACGACGACATCTTCAACCCGATGCACGACGCGGCGCGCGCTGAACTAGGTGGTGGTAGACGTTGTAGAAGAAAAACGCGTAGAAGAAAAACGCGTAGAAGAAAAACGCGTAGAAGAAAAACGCGTAGAAGAAAAACACATTCATTAAGAAAACGCAAAACAAGGCAAAAGAAATAACATAATTAAAAATATTTTTCACATAAATTTTTATGCATGTTTTTATTAATTACAGTATATTCTCTCTATTTATTATTTCACTTCATAAGTGATACAATGATGGTGAATTATTATTATGCGCTCCCGGGTTTTCGCAAAGTAAGAACGTAAATAAGAACTTAAAATGCACATAGATCATAAATAAATTGTTTTCCTGCCGAAAAATAAAAATAATTATAGAAATAACGTTGCATGCAAAATTATTCGTGCAATAAAAAAATTGAAGCCAAAATATTACATAAATTAAAAACACATAAAATGGATCCGTACTATTTCCTCGAACACGATATTGTACTTACGTCAAGGGATGGAGTAGAAAACAATGATATTGAACTGTGTGAGTATTGTGATATAACAAGTCATGATGGTGATTGGGAATTGAAAGTAGACGATTACTATATTATCTACAAAAATATCAAATACAAATACATCAGGTATAGCAGAAGAAGTTGTATGCTTACATTTTGCTCGGAAAACGATTATATTACAGAATGGGCTATAGAGTTACGGCAAACAGGTAATTAGTTATGACCGAAGGTTATTAATAAACAGTTTATTAATTTGTTCTATTGTGTTCTGTGTAAATAATCTCTCCTGTTTCAGAACAAAATATAAAAGGTCTCTGCCTCTGCACACAGTCCCAGATTTTTTTCCTCGCCGCTGGTGGATTAACAATACGCTGCGTTCCTCGTACGCGGTACGGATCGTACTCCAAGCAGCTAACGAACTCAGACCATGACATATCATACAACTTGTTGGACAATACCAATACATTTCGCTCACAATGTCCAACATGGGCAGACCACCAAGGTTGTCTGTCGGTTGACGATCTAACCCCCGTCACAAGAAACCACTCAACCCGCTCGCGTAAGTGTGTGAAACCAAATAGCCCACCAGGATGCCTTGTTCGATTGCCAGGAGCATCGTCCCACATTACTTTGTATGCCGAGTTTTTTTTAAGTAAATTCATTTCTTTCTCATAGTCGTCGCGTGCACAAGCTCCACCGGTGAGCTTTTTAGCCTTCTTGATGTAGTCCTTATTCTTGGGTGTGATAACTGGGTAAGAACGCTCCATATTTCTTACAGTATTGTTTGTTGTTTATGTGATGATATTAACAAAAAGCTTTCAATTTTCCGCGAATATCCAGTAAAATTGTTAAAATAATAGTAATATATTCTTTTGTGGCAGCGGACGGACCGTCGTCGTAGTGAACTCAATCGTATAATAAATTTCAAATGATTTAAACGTTATATTATTATATATACTAAAATGCAGAGAACGTGTTGTATATGCTTGGACCCGCTTCATCATGCAGGTATAGAATGTCAAGTGTGCACTGATGGTAAACATTGTATTTCCTGCTATGCGAAATTAAAATGTGGGTGCAGTGGCTGTTGTAGTCATTTCGCCTGTTGGGTTGCTGATGAGAATATGAAAATTGTTTTTAATTGTGACAAGCATTTTAAATCGTGTGGGATTTGTAGGAATACTTTTAAACCATCATTAGAGCATGTTTTAATTACTAAATTTTTCACACTGAATGTGGGTGCAACGGATAAAAATACACATTTTTTAGATAAGCTGCACGAGAAACAATCTATTATAATACAGAAACTACTTGATGACCATAAAAATGACTCAGATAATGAGGAATATACTGATGCATTGTATAGTTCAGATGACATGATATATGGTTCGCACTTTTTCAGCATCGACCATATAGATTTTCTAAATAAAATAGATAAACCTATCGCTTATAGCATGAGTGGACTCGACAGTGTATCGGCTACCAAGCGACGCAGCATGCTGAAAAGATGCCGTAGCAATAAAATTTATATCAAAGTCGGTCCATATAAAATATTATTTTGTAAATCAAATAATATTGTAATTACTCTGCGAGATGTGTTGAATTTTACAAATTCATGGAAATTTATGGATCTAAGTATGGGTAATTATGCGTACGCAAATACCCTGGACCATCGTTTTTTAGAAAGTGTTAATTATGTGGGAAGAAATACGATAGAGTTGGGTCTTGGTAGTTAGAGATGGATTTGTATTCTCCAAAAAAATTGACGCAAAAAGTTTGGAGAACACAAACTTAAAGACACATCGCAAATATATCTTAAAATTGATGCGTGAAAGTATTTAAATACAGGAGAAAATAACAGACGAACAAACGATATGATTAAGACAGAACTGAAAGGGTGGCATGGGAAATGGCAAAGCATCGCTGCAGATGGAGACAAACTGGTGTTCTCACAATGTAGAGCCGAGAATGTGGCGATGGTGATGAGACAGTGTTTTAATATTATGTTGCAAGATTTACTAATAAAACACATTGAAAAAAATATTCTTCATACTGTATTTAAAAAATATATATTATCTCAATCACTCTTTTCAGAAAAAACTGACGCAGAGCATTGCAGGGATTGTTGCGATTGGTTACCAATCACAATAAAATATGCACATGTACTTTACGACGAAATTCCGCAGAGTGAACTAGCAGAAAGAAATGTTGGACTTGTCAATTATTTATCATCTGTAAAAGAAAGCTGTGCACATTGTAATAATGTTATTTACAATGTGCATAAAAATACAATTCGTAAATGGAAAGGGGAAATAATTTGCGACACATGTTGGTGTAAAACTGAACCTGAACGATACATTAGTTGGGAAAAAATTAAAAAATATAAACCTCATGTTTGTACTATTTGTACAAGTATACAATACAATCCGGAAGAACGATATCAATATGACCACAAAAATATGTTTGATAACGATGATACAATTTGTAACATGGTATACTCCGGTAGGAGCGAAGAAGATATAAATATGCAATTAGATAAATGTCAATCGGTATGTATTAGCTGTCACCACCTAATAACGAAATGCGAAAACAGAACTACATTTACTCGCATCAAAGGAAATTTGACTAGACAATACAATTCATGTATTATTAGTGAATATGAATATAATGTTGAAATTTCAAAACAGAAAACTCTCTACGGGAGATACATCGATAAAATGTACGATACCATGAGAAAAGCATTCTTATAATATTACTGAAATCTACGTATTCAAATGTGTTTCCTCTGCTACATTTTTTATGGTGCTTTGCATATCTCTCTTGCTCTGTACAACACTCTGTGTTATTTTCTGAACAATTCTAATATATTCCTGTTGACCTTTATCAGAAGCCATGTAATTTGGATTAGCTGCCTCCCATTCTTTAATCGCCTTCACGTGTTTGGTCGATACACATTGCATGGTTTTCTTGAGCTCTTCATTATCCTGATCTTTATTCCAGGCACCCTTATCCTTGATATACATGGTATTCCTCTTGACATCCGTGCAATGTATAGGTCTTGTAGTAATCTCCATATCCTGTAATCCTTTAAGAACTAGATTGCGTGAGCTGGAGAGAACGCCGTTTTCAGCAGCATGCATCACATCTTTTAATGTAATTTGAATATTTTTGATGAAATCCTTCATATTAATAGCATCTTTGCATGTCTCATTCAGGAAGATATTGATATTAAACTTCTTATTATTTGTCGTATTATTATTATTATTACCTACATGTGGAATAAGAGCCTGTATGGCAGCGCTTTGTTCTTTCATGGCTGCATGTAGCTTCGCATTCTCCTCCATAACCATTTTAATAAGCTCATTATCAGAAGGAACAATCATATTTTCTTGTGTAGTATTCTGGTGAACAAGCCTCTTGTGTCTCGATAGACCAGATGCATATTTATAATGTTTTTTACATGATAAGCATACATGTTTAGTTTTAATTTCGTCGATTGTTATTTTCATATGCTTCGCAGTTAATATATGTTTTGAGTAGTTTGTCCTATTATTTGTTATAAAATTACACGCAGTACAACTAAATTGGCTGTTCTTTTCTTGCAGTTTTTGCAGGTTTTCATGCTTTGGTGTCAGTATATGTTTATCATAATTAAACTTGTCATCAGTTTTGTAGTCACAAATTTCACAAGAATACTTGTCCATTTTCTTCCTACTTTTTTGCATGATTAAGTTACCATTGCTATTGCATGGTGTCGTCGATTTTTCAAAAGAAATATTTACATTAGCACAATCAGTAACAAAATTATTGTGGTTTGGAGAAGTTGTTATTTTTGCAAGAAGTTGGTTACCATTATTACCCATTATATACCCTAAAGATATAAAATAAAATATTCCTAAACCTATTTTTATTTTATAAAATAAAGTTATGGTAACACAATAAAAAATATATAAATCCATTTTAGACCTTTATGGTAAGAAGCACTTTTTCACTGTTTTTTCAATTCTATTTTGGGAAAGTTGGAAAAGGACAAGGTTAACATTGTCCTTTTCCAGAAAATCGAAAGTAGGATTAGAAAAATTTATGCATGTTTTTATATTCTTAAGTTAAGTTTTTGATTAGGTTCTTAATATGCGAAATCAAATATATATATCTAAATCTCAAATGTTAGAGATAATTATTCTACGACAAAATTGAATCCACACAATTTTAAACAATGAACTATATTTATGGCTCAACAGTACAAAACATATTTGGATGTTAGTTATAATGAGAGAGAAAATGCAAAAGATGCAGGGGCTAAATGGGATAGCGAAGAGAAATTGTGGTATGTTGTTCAAGGTAAAATCAAATCAACTAAGAAATGGTGTGTTACAGAATCATCAACCCGTGCATTAAAAAGAAGTACAAAACATAATCATTTAATCGGCGCAATAGAAAAATTATCAAACAAATATACATATCCTAAAAATGCAAATAAAAAAGACGATTATGAATGTCCGGACTGCAGAGAAGATGTAATTCCGCGACAAGGAAAAGAACGTCGTCATCATTTTGCTCACAAAAGGAGTTCTAATAACTGTTGTTACCATAATAATCCAAACGAAGCACAAATCCATAAAGATGCAAAATTATTAATGGAAAGTATACTGAAAGAAAGAAAAACCATAACATTCAATAAAAAATGTGAGTGCTGTGGAGAGGAGTTCGAAGAACTCCTCCCAGAAGTAGATGATAACTCCCAAATACATTCTGAATATTCGTTTCAATATAATGAAACAAGAAAATGCGCAGATGTTGCTTTTGTAGATGATGATGATATTATAGTCATTGTTGAAATAATGAATACGCATGTTACTGACAGTGAAGACCGACCAGAACCTTGGTATGAAGTGAATGCTACTGAACTGGTTAATTTAGTAAATAAACAACCGCGTGATTATTCTAAGATTGAAATCCCATGCATTAGACGATGGTATTGTGATAGTCGCCGCTGTCAAAAAGCACAAAAACGTATAGATAATATAAATGCATTGAATAATTGCACTCGACCAGATCCTAATTGTATGGCATGCAATGGGACAGGGATAAGTTATATATGTGATGGTGTGTTTGGAGATTGTATGGATTGTGGTTGAATATGGTCTAATATATTATTTTAAGCGCAGGAAATACGCTTTATGGAGCGCGTAATATTATGCGTATTCTGGAATTCGCAAGTTAAGAACTTAAACAAGAACTTAAAATGCGAGGAATTTTTTCAGAAATATTACCTATTGTTACATTTGGAAAATACAAAGACAAATGTGTATCTAAATTAGTGGCAGATGAAAAATATGTTAAATGGTTAATACAGCAAGCTTGGTTTTCAGAATACAAATCTGCATATAATATTGTAGCGAATCAAATCATTTCATTCAAGAGATAATTATTCTCCGACAAAATTGATACATAATATAAATATATTATTGTATTGTGTTATATTATGCCCAACCGTGATTATCTAAATGAATTAAAAAAAAAAGCATCACAAAATGGTGCAACAAATTTAAATATTGATAACAAATCTATAGAAGAATATGAGAAAATTAAACGCGACCAAGTAGTAAATTTCGATTGTGTTTGTGGAAAACATGGAACTAAAAATGTTAGAGTTATTCTCGAAAAGGCTGGTCTATATTGTAAAGAATGCACCACAGAAACACAGCAAAAAAAAAAGAAAGCAACCAACTTTGAGAGATATGGATATGAACACCCTGGTCAATCACAAGTTGTTAAAGATCAAATGAAAGCAACCAACATAGAGAGGCATGGGTGTGAATACCCAATGCAGTCTCAAGAAATTCGGGATAAATCGAAAGCAACCAATCTGGAGAGGCTTGGATGTGAAAACCCCGCCCAATCACCAGAAGTTCAAGAAAAAATGAAAGCAACCAACATGGAGAGGCTTGGATGTGAAAACCCATTCCAATCACCAGAAGTTCGGGATAAAGCGAAAGCAACCAATTTGAAGAAACTGGGGTATGAAAATCCCAGTCAAGCTCCGACCGTTAAAGCGAAAAAAGAAGCTGCCAGTCGGAAGAAGTATGGATGTCAACACGCACTGCAAGCTTCCGAAGTTAGAGAGAAAGGGAAAGCCACCAATTTGAAGAAACTGGGATGTGAAAATCCCAGTCAATCACAAGCCGTTAAAGCTAAAAAAGAGGCTACCAGTCTGAGGAGGTATGGGTGTAAACATCATATGCATAACAAAGAAAGCTTTGAAAAATGTCAAAAAGCATGTTATAAAAAAAAACCCTATACATTTAGTTGTGGAAATATCGTTAATTGTCAAGGATATGAACCACAAGCTTTACAACGTCTAGAAGAAACCCAGAGCTATTCTATTGACGATTACCAAGACTGGGGAGGAAACGAATTTTGGTATGAATCAGATGATGGTAAAAAACATAGATATTATCCAGACATTCCCTTTCTCAGGGAAGGTAAAATCATAGAGGTGAAAGGAGAGTATACATTTCATAAGGATTATGAAAAAAACTTGAAAAAGGCTCAATCTGTAATAGAACGAGGATTAGATTTTGAATTTTGGATCTTGAACGACAACAAAAGCTGGACGGTTTTAGATACAAAGGAAGTAAATAAACAAATTAGCGCATAATAAAAGTGTATAGTAGAGAGAATAAATACTATTTTTAATCATCACACAATTAAAAATATTATAATATTTATTATGAGCAGTTATGGTATAATATTAGCAAGTTAATTTTATGCGCTCCCTCGATTTCGCAAAGTAAGAACTTAAATAAGAACTTAAAATGCGAATTCGCAAGTTAAGAACTTAATTAAGAACTTAAATTGCGAATTGTGTAATTTTCTCCTTAATAATTTTTATTTTAGGAAGATTTTTCTCCTTAATATATTTTTATTGGATAATTTTTCTTATTAATATATTTTTATCACTCAAAATTAGTT